>Ga0070741_10003950_pt1 | contig 35521 bp, 25 predicted proteins | sample Coa_R1_4_FD_66440 | JGI IMG/M metagenome (GOLD analysis project Ga0070741, IMG submission 66440) | Surface soil microbial communities from Centralia Pennsylvania, which are recovering from an underground coalmine fire - Coalmine... | ecosystem: Environmental > Terrestrial > Soil > Unclassified ... | reverse complement strand
TATCGGAGCAGACGGGCGTTTTCACACCATCTCGTTGCCAGGCGAGCTAACAGGCAAACACATAGTGTCGGCAGAGGGCCTGGTCGTCCTACCCGGGGGAGTTGACCCCCACGTCCACATTAATATGCAATTCAGTGCGATCCAGAAGACAACGGACGATTTTTTCACCGGTACGATGCCAGCTGCACTGGGGGGTACTACTACGCTCGTAGAGTTCGCCATTCCCCGGTCAGGGGAGACGACCCTTGATGCGCTTGAACGGCGTTATCGCGAGGCTAGCGGAAAAGCCGTTGTTGACTACAATTTTCATGCCTGCGTAGTGCGCGACCGCTTTGCCGAGTCTCTTACCCAGCTAGCTCAGTTGCAGTCTCACGGTATCAGCACAGTCAAGCTCTTCAGCGCCTACTGTGATACTATTGGCCTGGACCTTGGTCAGATCCTGACGGCAATGCAGACATGCAGTGCTGCCCATCTCCTCGTCCTGGTTCACTGTGAGACCGAGAGCCTGATTCAGAAGGGCATTGCCGATTGTGTTGCTGCCGGAAACCTCAGCCCCTATGCTCACCTGCTCTCGCGCTCAGCTCTGGCCGAGGCAGACGCCATGCGCAGCATCTGTGATCTTGCTAGCGAGGCCGATGTCCCCGTATACATCGTTCACGTCTCCAGTGCCGATGGGGCTGCTGTGGTGCGCGAACGGCGCATAAGTGGACAGCGCGTTTACGCGGAAACCTGTACTCACTATTTATACCTTGACGATTCGACCTACCAGCGTCCCGATGGTGAATTATGGGTCTGTTCGCCTCCTATCCGTGAGCATAGCCATCAGGAGGCTCTCTGGAGAGCCCTTGAAAACGGCACGTTTGATATTATCTCAACAGACCATAATTGTTTCAACCGCAGCCAGAAGGCCGCCCGCCGCGACGACTTCCGTTTGATCCCCAATGGCCTGCCCAGCGTAGAGTTCCGCACGTCCCTTTTGCTCTCTGCCGTTCACGACGGTCGATTGGACTGGACCAGGCTTGCTCGCTTCATGTCTGAAGCCCCGGCACGTATATTTGGTCTCTGGCCGCGCAAAGGAGCCATCGCAGTTGGCTCAGACGCCGATTTCCTTCTGGTCGATCCTGCTGCCGAGACCGATCTCTCGGTTGGTCACATGGCAACCGATTACTCGCCGTTCGAGGGAATCACCACGCAAGGCCGTATTCTTCAAACCTGGTTGCGCGGAGTCTGCATCGCCAGAGATGGCGAGCTGCAGGTTGAACCAGGCTATGGCGTTCGTCTGATGGCTACACAACACTCTGGCATCTCTACCAATACTTCCCCAGTGTCACACGGGAGAATCGGTTAAGGTGGATGATGATGTGCAGGGTAATCATTATTGGTGGTGGCATTGGAGGACTGGCAGCAACGCTCGCTTTGCGTCAGGCAGGCTTCGATGTACAGGTATTTGAAGCTGTTCCCGAGATAAAGATAGTTGGAGCGGGTCTGGCCATCTGGTCAAATGCATTGAATGCATTGCAGCAGATTGGGCTGGCAGACGCAGTACAGGCGGCTGGAAAGCCAGCCGCCTATCGCGTCATTCGTGCAACGAGCGGAGAGATACTAACGAAGGTGCTGATTCATCAAATCGGCAACGGGGAGGACACAGCACTTACCCATCTTCATCGTGGCGACCTCCATATGGTATTTTTAAGGGCTGTAGGGGAGTCAACGATACAGATGGCAGCCAGATGTGTCGGCTTCAGGCAGGATGATCAAAAGGTATGGGCACAATTCGCTGACGGACGCGAGGTACAGGGTGATCTGCTGATCGGAGCCGATGGAGTCCATTCAGTAATCCGCCAGCAACTCTTTAGCACAGCCAGGCTGCGTTTAGTCGGGCAATCATCATGGCGCGGCCTTGCGCAGATCGACGACAAACAACTCATGGAAGGCGGAGCGGGTGAAACCTGGGGCATCGGACGCCGCATTGGCCTCATACCTATGAGTCAAGGCAACGTGTACTGGTTTCTGACTAAGAATGCACCTCCCGGCGGTGGGATAGAGGGCACGGCGCTTGAAAAGAAGCAACGTCTGCAAGCATTCGTACAGGGCTGGCATGAGCCCATCCCATCAATGATTGAGGCAACGGAGGCGCAAACGATAATTCACACCGAGCTGAACGAGCTTGAACACCTGGAGCAGTGGCATAGAGGCAGAGTTGTTTTGTTAGGGGATGCTGCTCACGCAATGACGCCCAATCTAGGCCAGGGAGCCTGCCAGGCCATAGAAGATGCAGTAACCCTGGGCCAATGTCTGAAACAAACAGAAGATCTAGATGCAGCGCTAACTCTCTATGAAAGTGGACGCATCCCCCATGTGAGCCGCGTTGTAGAGGATTCGCGTAGATTTGGCGAAGTTGCTCACAATGAGGCTTCTCCGCCCTGCTTGTTGCGTGATGAACCCTTCCAGAACATATTCAGGAGTATTTACATGGAACCCCTCAATTGGATTTTGCGGCATAATGAGTATATATAGGTGGTAATAATAAAGGAGGCAAGTGTATGAAACCCCCGCGCTTTGCATATCATGACCCTACTACACGCAGCGAGGCGCTGGCCTTGCTGGATACCTACGAAGATGAAGCCAAACTGCTTGCAGGCGGTCAAAGCCTGGTACCTCTGCTCAATATGCGCCTGGCGCAACCCGCACATCTGGTAGATATCAATCGCCTGCCAGATCTCGCAGATATTCGCGAGGAAGACGGCTATCTGGCTATCGGTGCTCTGACCCGTCATCGCGATATTGAACGCTCGCCGCTAGTGCGCCGCTGCAGCCCTCTTCTAGCCCAGGCTGTCCTATTTGTAGGACATGCCCCGATCCGTTCGCGCGGCACAATGGGAGGCTCGCTGGCCCACGCCGATCCTGCAGCTGAATTACCGACCGTCTTGCAAGCGTTAGGAGGTCATGTTTGTGTGGAATCCCGAGCGGGTAGCCGTAATATCCCGGCAGAGGCGTTCTTTACTGGTCCATTACAAACCTCTCTCACGAGTAAAGAACTGCTGGTTGAGGCCCGATTCCCCATCGCACCGCCACGCACCGGAACTGCATTTATCGAAGTCAGTCGACGACACGGTGATTTTGCCCTGGTTGGCTTGGCCGCACAACTCAGCCTGCGCGAGAACGGTACAATCTCTGCCGCACATCTTGCGCTGATGGGCGTAGCCGAAACCCCCATACGTGTGCAGCAAGCGGAAGCTATGCTCCTGGACCAGCACCCTGCAGAGGAGCTCTTCAATGCGGTAGCGCAACAAGTTTGCTCTGACCTTGATCCTGCCGACGATCTCCACGCTTCGGCAGAATACCGACGCCGTGTGGCCGGTGTGCTAATCGGCCGAGCCCTTCAAACCGCAGCAGTGCAAACAAGTGAGGTGAGGTATGCGTGAAAATAATCCCCAGGAAAAACGTCTGATCCAGCTACGCGTCAACGGCGTGCGGTACAAGCAAGAAGTCGAGACCCGCTGGCTCTTAAGTGACTTCTTGCGTCATAAGTTGCACCTGACAGGGACCCATGTTGGCTGCGAACATGGCGTATGTGGAGCCTGTACAATAATCGTCAACGGCGCTCCTGTCCGCTCCTGTTTGATGTTCGCGGTACAGGCGGATGGCACAGAAATACTCACTGTCGAAGGATTAGCCGGGCCGGATGGCGCATTGCATCCCCTGCAACAGGCATTGCACGACCATCATGGACTTCAGTGTGGCTTCTGTACGCCAGGGTTCCTGATGGCAATCTACGCCTTCTTGCAGGATGACCCCGACCCGAATATGAGCGACGATGAGATCCGTGAAGCTATTTCCGGGAATCTTTGCCGCTGCACCGGTTATCAGGGAATTGTCGCTGCAGTACGTCACGTCCTTGCGCAACGTGCGGCTGCCAGTACACAGGCTGAAGCATCTACTGTAGTGGGAGGAGAGAGCGCATGACGACACAGATATTCGGCTCGCCCATCACACGCCAGGAGGACCAGCGCTTCCTGACCGGTAAGGGGACCTATGTTGATGATATCGATCTGCCAGATATGCTGCATGCAGCCATCCTACGCAGCCCCTACGCTCATGCACGCATCAACTCCATCGATGTCAGCCAGGCTATTGAGTTAGATGGCGTGGAAGCAGTGCTAACCTACAAAGATCTCGGTGTAGCAGCGGGACCTTTGCCACTCTTGATCCCACACCCGGCGCTAACGCATCCACATACACAGTACGCGCTTGCCAAAGATACTGTACGCTACGTTGGGGAGGCGGTCGCAATGGTCGTCGCCAGCGACCGTTACGTCGCCGAAGATGCCATTGCCCTCATCGAGGTCGATTATGAGCCCCTGCCAGTTATCAGTCCCGCTGACCTGACCGATGCAGTTGCCCCAGATACTGCGCTCATCTACGCCGATACGCCCAACAACATCGCTGCTCATTTAGTACAACAGGTTGGCGACGTAGATGCGGCCTTCGCCAGTGCTACCCATATTTTCCATCGGCGTGTGCAGCTTGACCGTAGCTCCAGCCAGCCATTAGAGACCCGTGGCATTGTCGCCCGCTTCGATACCTTTGAGCAGTCATTGATGGTCTGGGATAGCACACAGGGGCCAATTTCGATTCGCAACGGGCTTGCAGTCCTCTTCGGTCTGCCTGCCGAGAAGGTGCGTGTGACCTCTCCCGATGTCGGAGGTGGTTTCGGGGGCAAGATGATGCTCTTCTATCCAGAGGAAGTGCTTGTGCCGTTAATGGCAATGCGCCTGGGTAGGCCGGTCAAGTGGATCGAGGACCGCCTGGAGCATATGGTCGGTTCTAACCACGAGCGAGGGCAGGTGCATGACATCAGCATTGCGCTGGATGCCGATGGATGCATTCTTGGGTTACGTGATATCTTCGTACACGATACAGGCGCATATTGTCCCTATGGCATCATTGTCCCACAGATTACCGCGTGCCAGCTCCCCGGCCCCTACAAACTGCCAGCATACTACTCCGATGCCACCGTTGCCTACACCAATCGCACACCAGTCAGCCCCTATCGGGGAGCGGGACGACCACATGGCGTCTTTGCAATGGAGCGCATCCTCGACTATGCTGCCGACCAGCTTGGCATGGACAGGGCGGAGATTCGCTTTCGCAACATGATTCAGCCAGACGAGTTTCCCTACGATGTTGGCCTGACCTTCCAGGACGGCCTGCCCACCCGCTACGATAGTGGCAATTATCCGGCGGGTTTGCAGCGCGCATTGGAGCTAATCGGCTATGAACGCTTCCGTGAGGAGCAGCGCCAGGCACGAACCCAGGGACGTTATCTAGGCATCGGTATTGGCTGCTACGTGGAAGGTACAGGTATCGGACCATACGAGGGTGCCTATATCTCCGTTGACAATCACGGTGAGGTGCATGTAGCGACCGGTGTGACCACACAGGGCCAGGGGCACCAGACATCGTTTGCGCAGATCGTTGCAGCCGAGTTGGATATACCAGTGGAGAAGGTGCATATTACCACAGGTGACACGCAGCGTTTCCGCTGGGGCATTGGTACTTTCGCCAGTCGTGCAATGGTCGTGGCGGGCAACGCTATCGGCCAGGCTGCTATAGCCGTCAAAGAGAAGGCGCTAAAAGTTGCCTCCTCAATATTGGAAGTTGCGCCTGAAGATCTCGAACTCATAGAGGGTCGTGTGCGTGTCAAAGGGGCACCGGCACGTGGTCTCTCGCTGGCTGCGCTTTCCATCGCTTCTAATCCCATTCGCTATGCCTATGGTGCGAGCGCTCCCGATCTGCCAGCAGTGCTGCCAGCACGCGAGGGACCACCCCTGCCACAGGGTGAAGAACCCGGACTGGAAGCAACACGCTTCTTTAGCCCGCCACACGCAACCTTTGCCAGCGGTGTTCACGCAGCAATTATCGAGATTGATATCCAGACAGGTATCGTCAAGGTGCGCAAGTACGCCGTGCTGCACGATTGTGGCAAACTGGTTAACCCGCTGATTGTGGAGGGACAGATTTATGGTGGTGTAGCCCAGGGTATCGCCGGCTCATTCTATGAGCACATGGACTACGATGACAACGGCCAGTTGCTCGACGCCAGCTTCATGGACTTTCTGATGCCTTACGCAACGGAGATACCGCACATGGAGGTCGATCATATCGAGACGCCTTCACCAATTAATCCGCTGGGCGTAAAAGGTGCGGGCGAGGCCGGTTGCATCCCCGTAGCTGCGCTAATGGCTGCGGCAGTCGAAGATGCACTGGCACCTTTCGGTGCCAAAGTGGATCATATGCCATTAACGCCCGATGAAATTCGCAAGCTGGCTCAAAGCCAGTAGCCGGGAAACATCATGAGTCATCTCGAATTTTTTGAGTGCTCGTCACCGATCATGCCAGTTCGCTCACGGGAAAATCATTTCACACGGCAAAACCTGCCGTCAGGCAGGTTTTGCCGTGTGAAATGATTTTCCCGTGAGCTCTCCATCGTCTCGCAAAAACCTGGCGCGCACTCGAAAGCTGAAACCATCTTTCACTTATCGTTCATCTTGTGATATGCTTGTGCGTGCGAGAGGTGGTATGCACTCATCGTAAGGAGTGTATACCTAGTGTCTAACATACGGCTTGAATAAGTACAAAGCGCAGAAAAACTATGAAACCAATAGAGCACTTGCTCTTTTTGAGAACCGGGACCACCGAGGAACAAACTTGGCAACGCTATATCATTGATGCCGTCCTTGCAGTTGTGGCAGCCTTAGTGATCACTGGCAGCATCTATCTATTGAACCTTTATCCTGCAATCCCAAATATATCGTTTCTCAATCTATTGATTGTGCTGGGTTTAGCGAGTACGCGGGGATTGTATGCTGCTATTATTGCATCCATTGTGGCTTTCCTGTCCTTTGACTATTTTCTGATACCCCCACTCTACACATTTACCATTATCAAGTTTGAAGAATGGCTTGCGTTATTAATTTTCCTCGTGACGGCGATTATCACTGGGCAACTCGCCGCTGCTCTGAGACGAAGAGCTGAGGAAGCTATGCAAAGGGAACACGAGACTCATGCGCTGTATGATCTGGTAAGTGCCACAACTAGAGAAGAGAGCCTGGACCGTCAGCTTGACATCGTTGCACGCACCATCGTTGATAATTTTTCCGCGACGGGAGTACGCGATTGTGCTATTCTTCTGCCCGATTCCAGCGGAAAATTAACGCTGCAAGCCGATGCGCGTCACCCTGTAGCGCAGATGCAGATCTCATCGGATGAAGAAAGGACCGCCGAGTCGGTGATGGCGCAGCGCAAAATCATCGATTTGTACAATAATTCTCACGCAACATCCTCTGGGGAAGACAAGCACTACCGCTTTAAGCGTGTGATTGGGAGGGATCATGCGAGTCCACATTATGTGCGTCTCATACCTTTGCAGGTAGGTCAACGCTCTGTAGGCGTTGTTCACCTGCTGATGGCACAATCATCTGGGCGTATACCTGTTGAACGCAATGTTGGGCCAGAGAAAGGTGATATAAACCAGCAGACAGCTTTTTTCTGGACGTTTCTCGATCAGGCGGCCTCGGTGATTGAACGAGAACGTTTGCGTCGTGAATCGATGGAAATCGAGCTGTTGAGGCGTACCGATGCGCTTCGTGCAGCCTTACTCTCCTCGGTTTCGCACGATCTACGCACTCCGCTTTCATCGATCAAGGCGGCAGCCAGCAGTTTGTTGCAAGAAGATGTGCAATGGGATGAGGAAACACGGCGTAGTTTTGCCGTGGCAATCGAGCGTGAGGCCGATCGCCTCAATCGTCTGGTTGGCAATCTGCTGGATATGACGCGCATCGAGGGCGGAGCGTTGAAAGCTGAAAAAGAGTTATATCCTCTCGAAGAGCTTATTCACGATGTTGTGGGTCATATGCAATTGTTATTGCAGGATCGTGCGGTATGTTTCTCTATTCCCAATGATCTACCGCCAGTGGAACTGGACTATTTGCAAATAGATCAGGTATTAACCAACCTGATAGAAAATGCTGTGCGCTACACACCAGCAGACACGCCCATTGAAATAGCCGCACAGGTAGTTGATGAGCAAATCATGGTCAGTATTGCCGATCATGGGCCAGGTATTCCCCCTGAAGACCTGGAACGTATTTTTGATAAGTTCTACAGGGTATCGGGTGCTACAGGTAGGGGAACCAGTACGATGGGATCAGGGCTTGGGCTGGCCGTCTGCCGGGGGTTGATAGAGGCGCATGGCGGACAGATCTGGGCTGAAAATCGGCCGGGGGGAGGCGCTATTTTTCGTTTTACCCTGCCTCTTAAAGTAACAGAAGGACAAACACATGGCTAAAAGTGGTGCTCGTATTCTTGTTGTTGATGACGAAATCGAAATTATGCGTGCTTTGCAGCGCAGTTTGACAGCTCATGGCTTTGAAGTATTCACAGCTGCAAACGGTGAAGATGCCCTGGAGGCTATCTCTCATCATCGCCCTGATCTCATACTGCTTGATCTCGGTTTGCCTGGTATGAGCGGCTTGGAGGTCTGCAAACGTGTACGTGCGCAATCGGATTTGCCGATAATCGTGCTTTCGGTGAAAGATACCGAACGTGATAAGGTGCTGGCGCTTGATCTGGGAGCAGACGATTATGTCTCCAAACCCTTCGGTATGAATGAAGTATTGGCGCGCATTCGTGTAGCGTTGCGACATTCGGCACAGGTGCAGTCTGGGGCAGATCCTGTCTTTGTAGCTGGTCCCTTACGCGTCGATTTCGCTCAGCGCTCAGTGCAAGTTAACGGACAAGATGTGAAGCTGACCCCAACGGAGTATGATCTGCTGAAAGTACTGATCAAGAATCGTGGCAAGATTATGACACGTCAAATGCTGCTTTCTCAAGTATGGGGGACGGGATACGGCAGCGAAGCCCATTATCTACACGTCTACATTGGTCAGTTGCGGCGCAAAATCGAACCTGATCCAGCTCGTCCACGCTTCATTCTGACAGTCTCTGGCGTCGGGTATCGTTTTAGCTCCGATGACTGACCAATCTCTGGTTTACTACCAACGCTTGAGCAGATGTGTAACTTTGCCTGTAGGTGTCAGCTCATAGCGAATGCGATCCGGGTTAATGTCCTTGATCTCTTCTTTTTCACCAGCAGCAACGACAGTATCACGAGGATGCATGAACTGCCAGACCTGGGCAACGATATCCGGCTGGGCCTGTAGGTAGACATAGCGGCGCACAGGTACTTTCTCGCGCAGTGCAAGAGCTTCGGCCATACCGAAAGTCTCTTTCGCCTGTTGATCGTCCAGGTAAGGATCGACGATTTCCATCATACGTGGTACCGTTGCACGTTCTTGCGGTTCGCCCAGGTAGAGGAACATCGCAGGTGTATCATTCTCTTTTGCGTTGTTGATGGCAGCGCGAATCACTGCGCTATTGTCGTTCTTATGTGCACTGCCTGCTGTGAGCACCGCCAGCGTGGAGCCAGGGAGGCGCTCCTGAATGCGTGTAACCACCACGGGTACGGGCACAATGCCCTGTTTCTCGTGGCGAGCATAGTTGACGTATGCGATAATCATGCCTATGATTGTGACTGTGCCACCAAATGCTGTTGCCAACGGTTTCGATACCAGGTTTGTAGACCAGGCTATAATCACCAGAGCCGTTGTCAAAACCCCCAGGAAGAACTCGATTTTGAACCATAGACTCTTGGCTTCTTCTGGAGCGGCTGTGACTTCCCCTCCAATAACCCCGTTGGCCTGAGCAGGTGTTGGGACCTGCACGTTCGATCTCATCAGATCGTGTACGTCTGTAGCCTCTTGCCCATTATGCTGATGTGATTGCACATGGCCATTATTATGGCTGTTATTGTTGCCATTATTGTTGAAATTCTGTGTTGCCTGACGTGCCCTTTTCCAGTCTCGATAGCGTACAATGTCCAGGCCCAGGCAGGTGAGCGAGAAGGCTCCCAGCAAGCCAAACGCGTACATGTCGCCGAGAATATTGATATTACCCTTCACAAGGATCAGCACCAGGATAGGTATGCCAGTAGCCAGCGCAATGGAAAAGTGGGGGGTGCCACGCAACTTATTGCGCTGGAGAATGAAGCCTGGGAGAAAATCCATGCGTGAGAGCGCCAAAAACACGTGGTAAGCACCGATAATGGCCGTGTTACTGGCAAAGACCAGCAGGGCGCAGGCACTGATTGCAACCTCAGTCTGTAAGACGATGTTCCCCCAGTGTCCTGCCAATAGAGAGACGATCTGAGCATTGAGCACTGGATCATTGGCTTCCTTTGGTTGAAGGAGTGTCGAGAACATGGTCAGCAGTGGGCTGGTGATACCAATGGTCAAGACGACCAGAAGCAATGCGATGCCTGCCACTTTCTTATGAGGCTGCTTCATTACAGGTGAAAGCTGCGAGATGCTCTCCAATCCTGAAAATGCCAGAAACGAACCTGCGAAGCCTATCAGTATTGTCGTGGGAGTGATGATATGGCCCGCGAACATTTTAGGGAATAATGATAAGAACTCGCCGAAGGAAAGGTGGCTGAATACTGTGATGAGAATGGCAATGTCGCTGGCAAAAGCGATAACGGCACCCACAAAACTGACTTTCGCGCTCTCGCTGATACCTACCCAGTTTAAGATGCCCAACAGCACAAGGATTACAATCGTGAGCAGTAAAAGGAAAAGTTGTAGTGTTCCCAGTCCCGGTACAGTGACTAATGCTCCGAGAGGAACAATGACGACGCTCAGGTATTGCATTCCTGATAGACAACTGATCGCTGCTGTCAGGAAGTAGTCTACTAATATAAACATACCACCAAGTGCCCCAAACCAGGGATTGATGGCCTCTGCACCTACCGTCACCACTCCGCCGCCCTGAGGAAAGCGGTGGGTTACTTCTGCATATTTTAGCGTGAGTAAGACAAAAACGGACATCGTTAAGAATACGAAAAAACCCGCCAGCGTCCCTATCCCTGCGGTCCCGTAAAGAACGCCTGGAGTGTAATAAACTGATGTACCGATATCCGCGAATACGACAGCCCAACAAAGAATGGGGCCGAGCATTTGTTGCTTATGTCCATGCTCATCCCCATGTCCAAGATTCGATGTTTGTTGTGCCACAGATTCCTGTGCCATACGTTAATATCATCCTTTTAGAGGAAAAACCTCTTCGTCTGAGTAAAAGCACCTGTTTCTAATACGCATGTAAACCCCTACAACGTTACTCCCTGACTCTCGTTACGACGTACTGGAAACTTTATGTATGCCATACGGTACATAGTGTAGCACAGCGAAGATGGCAAGTAAAATAATTTTGAGGCGATTTTTAGACCCAACCTCATTTTCTTGAGCAAATTTTTAGAATCGCTCTTGTTTTCTTGAGCGCACGTTGTGCTTTCTTGTGCTTACAATCGCAGTGAAGAACAAGAACAAGCAGGAATTTGTTGCTGTTTGCTTCCACAAGGAACAAGAAAGCCTGCAAAATCGTGCCCAACGAGCACGATTTTGCAGGCTTTCTTGTTCCTTGTGGAAGCAAACAACTACCTTTTTGTTCGTAGATGCTGCGGGATATCCGTGACGACAATACTTGGTTGCGCAAGCAGTGCCGTTTTCAACTGAAACGCTGTCTGGTTGTGCAGGATATGCTCCCACCAGTGACCCACCACGAACTCGGGTAGCATCACGGTCACGGTCTCTTCGGGATGGAGTTCTTGTACCGTCTCGATATAGGCCAGCAGCGGACGTAGCAGCGAGCGGTAGGGAGACTCTATGATGACCAGGTGCGTCTCCTCTTCTTTCGTTAACTGCTTTTGTACGTGACCCCATTTGGAGCGTACTATTTCCACGTCATGTGGATCAATTGCCACGTGAACGGCTGTCACGTAGGGTGAGATCGACCTCGCATAGGCCAGGCTCTGCACCGAAGGTCGATCCAATGCCGCAATCGGTACAATCAGACGATGGCGGATATCCCTTGGACGCGAGGGTACCATGCTCTTACGTTCATACCAGGGCACACCTGTCGTGATGATCTCTGGACGGAAAAACAGTGCCATCTTGAGTCGAAAGATCGTTGGGTGTTCAAAGAGCCGACCAAGCGCCGAAGCCTCGGCCATTTCGGGCAGGATCACAGTCAACGTCTCGTCAGGATGCTCTTGTTTCATCATATCAATATAATTGACGAGCGAGCGCACAAGAGAACGATGCGACGGCTCGATCACATCTAACTGGACCTGCTCATCTCGCGTCAAGCTTTCCTGCCAGGACGCCCAACGGCTGCGTAATGCTGCCGTCTTCTGTGCATCTCGATCAACATGAACTGCTGTAACCTCCGGTGAGATCGATCGTGCGTAGGCGATGCTTTGTTGCGCTGCCTTGTCCAGATCATCAACCGGCACAATCAATCGATGCTTAATTTGTTTAGGCGAAACCGGAACCTCTGTTGTTCGTTCACGTTCGACACGTACATAGTGACTCCTGATTAACACAAACATCAGGACTAGCGTTGGAATGAGGAGCACAACCATCCAGGCACCCTCTGCAAACTTGGTGGTGGCGATAATCGCTGCAACCAGGAACGTTGCTACTGCCCCGGTCCCGTTGATGATCATACTGCGCAACCAGCTACGCTGTGTCGCTCGTAGTCGCCACCAGTGACGAACCATGCCGCCTTGTGAAAGGGTGAATGACATGAAAACGCCCACCGCGTACAGGTTGATCAGCAGGGTAGTATCGCCCTTAAACATGACGAGCAGCAGGCTTGCCAGGACCGCCAGGAAGATAATTCCTATCGAGAAGGCCAGACGGTCTCCGCGAAAGGCAAACTGGTGCGGTAAGTAATGATCGCGTGCCAGCAGCGAGGCGAGGCGCGGAAAGTCCGAATAACTTGTGTTAGCCGCCAGGGTAAGAATAAGCAGCGTTGAGAACTGGAAGACTGGATACATAAAGTAGAGGGGGCCGTCGAACACCTTCTGGGCAATTTGTCCAATGACGGTGGGATTGCCTTCTGGATTGGCGAGTGTACCATAAGCAAGGGCCAGTACAGTAATACCAATAAACAGCGTGCCCAGGATCACCGCCATCCAGGTCAACGTGGTTGCGGCATTGCGCGTCTCCGGCTTTTTAAAGGCTGGAATGCCGTTAGAAATGGCCTCGGTTCCTGTCATGGCTGAGCAACCATCCGAAAAAGAACGCAGGATCAGGAAAAGGCTCAGTGATTCCGTCGAGCGAACATAAGGAAAGTTCCCGAACAGTCCATGATGCTGGAAGAGAAAGACTTTGATGCATCCCACGAAGATAAGGAGCAAGGCGCTACCAATGAACACATATGTTGGAATGGAGAAGATAGAGCCTGATTCGCGTACGCCGCGCAAATTCACGACCGTAATTACGATCACCAGACCCACATCAATCGGAACGATATATGGTTGCAATGATTGGAAGAGCGTTGCCAGAGCTAGCACGCCAGCTGCAACACTGACGGAAACGGTCAGCACGTAATCAATCATCAACGAAGCTGCCGCCACCAATCCTGGCAGCGTGCCCAGATTGTCTTTTGCCACGATATAGGAGCCGCCCCCGTTGGGATAGGCTGGAATGGTCTGGCGATAGGACAGTGCCACTATAGCTAGCAGGGTCACAATGGCGAAACAGATCAATAGGGTAACCCAGAGGTTAGCAGAGCCGGCGGCGACCAGGGTAATCAAGATCGCTTCAGTGGCATAGGCAACAGAGGAGATGGCATCAGAGGAGAGGACGGCCAGTGCCTTGAATTTGTTGAGGCGTTCGTGCTCTGCCTGGACCGTTGCCAGAGGTGCGCCGATGAGTACTCGCTTGATGCCAGTAGTGACGCGCTCCAAACCAGAGCGCGGCATCTCAGCTGCCTGGGTAGCCTCTAGCAAGCCAGTGTCGCGACGCCTGAACATCTCATGAGAAGGGCGTACCAGACGTACACGGACATCGCCGGGCTTACTGCCCTGTCGTACCTCCACGCGCCTGAGTATGCTTGGATCTTCTTCGTCATCGACAAGGCTGGGTATTGAGCTGGACTTAAAGTCGTCCGAAGAAAGTGAGCTATCTGAAAATGGGCTTTTTGGTTGCTCCATGTTTGCTGTTCCTTTTGTTTCAGTCACACTTAAAACAGCTCGTTCTGTTCCATTGTAGACATCTTGTTCTGTTTACATGCTGTTGCCAGTTGCAGTGATTCTTGTGCGTAGTATGAGTCTGCTGGTATGGAAGATAGCGGCCTTCGCGCAAACCTGCTAGCGAACCACTGAACGAGGTCTGAGATACGGTGTTTGCTGCGCTTTGAAGGCAGGTGAACCAGATAATATGAGGGTCCCCCGTGCTTCAGCAGTGTCTTAATCTCATGAAGAGATAAGAGCACTCCCTTCTCATCGCGCATGAAGAGTAGAATGCCTGCATACTCGTTAAGAGAAGTAAAATGCAAGATTCTCTCAGTCACGTTATGGGTAACGACATTGAACCGTTCCACAGCCACATTGTTTTTCATCGCTTTGTGAGATACTGCCTCTAAAAAGTCCTGCGCTTGTTGCAGCAGGTCAAGCCGAACTCCACGCGAGCATGTTGGCTCCGTTACGTGGATAAGTACAAGGGGGACGAGAGTCGCCTGATGGTTGCGAGCAAAGTACACAGCCATATCAAGAGCCTCCATATCTACCCCATGTGTAAATGGAAGTAGTAATCGTGTCACCCTCACCACTCCTTTTTGAGGATTAGTGGCTCTTTCTTGAGAGAGCCGGTAACCTGCTCATTCTTCAGGGAGTATACACGATGGTCTCTCAAATGGAGTTCAAGGAAACAAAAAAAACACTAAATATTTGCTCAAAATAAAGAGAGAAGCGATCAAAGCCTCTATGCTAGAGGCTTAAAAAATACTCAAAGAGGTGGGCTAGTCTGTACCCCTTGCGTTTTCTTAGCTGAGGCGGTAGAATCAGAAATGGTTCCACCTGTTTCTGGTACCGTAGGATCATGCAGGGTCGGCCAATAGTCCTCAATCCCAGACATGCATCACACGAAGCCAACCCCCAAGAAAGGTAGCACAAAACCGAATGACCATAACTACTCGACCACGCACTATTGGTGAGTTGCGTGATAGTGGATACAGGGTGCTTTCTGTCAAAGAAGAGATGCGGAAGAACCTCATCCAAAAAATTCGTAGAGGTGAGGAATTGTTTCCAGGGATCGTCGGCTATGAGGAGACGGTTATCCCTCAGATCGAGAATGCCATTCTCTCGGGTCAGGACATTATCTTTCTCGGTGAGCGTGGTCAGGCGAAGACACGTATGGCCCGCAGTCTTGTCAATTTACTCGATGAGGTGATACCAGTTATCGCTGGTTGTGAGATTAATGATAATCCCTTCGAGCCTATCTGTAAGTCCTGCCGCGATAAAGTAGATGAACTGGGCGATCAGGTAGAGATTTCCTGGTTGCCACGCGACAGGCGCTATGGTGAAAAATTAGCGACACCTGATATTACCATCTCTGATCTCATAGGCGAAGTAGACCCGGTGAAAGTAGCGGAAGGCCGCTATCTTTCTGACGAATTGACGATTCACTATGGAATGATCCCGCGTACAAATCGCGGTATCTTTTGTATTAATGAACTGCCTGACCTGGCTGAGCGTATCCAGGTAGGCTTGTTGAATATTATGGAAGAGCGCGACGTACAGATCCGTGGTTATAAGATCCGTTTGCCGCTCGATGTCTATGTAGTTGCCAGCGCGAATCCGGAAGATTATACGAATCGTGGTCGCATTATTACGCCGCTCAAGGACCGTGTAGGTTCAGAGATTCGCACCCACTATCCGCGTGCTGTTGAGCACGAGATTCAGATCATGGAGTCCGAGAGCAATCACTTCGTCACTGAAGGTCTGGATGTCATGGTCCCGAACTTCATGAAGGAAATCGTAGCCGAGATCACGCATCTTGCGCGACATAGCAATGATATCAGTCAGCGTTCTGGTGTGAGCGTGCGCGTCTCGGTCGCCAACTATGAGAACGTTCTCAGTAACGCCTGTAAGCGTGCCTTACGACTCAAGGAGCGCCAGGTTGCGCCGCGTGTGAGCGACCTCTCAGCGGTGATTGCTTCGACATGCGGCAAGATCGAGCTTGACGCTGTTGGCGATGTCAAAGAAGATCGTGTTGTGCAGAGGCTCATCAATGGAGCCATTCTCAGTGTCTTTAGCGAATACTTTGAGTCGCGTGAATTTGATCAACTCGTGGCTGGTTTTGAGCGTGGCCTGAGTGTACAAGTCGGCGATGATATGTCCTCGATGGAATATGTTAACCAGCTTTCCAAGGTTGGCGGCTTGAGTAAGGCTATTGATAAGCTAAGTGGACGTGGCAGCCCGGCCACTATCGCATCCTCGATTGAATTTATTCTTGAAGGGTTGCACCTGAACCGACGACTCAATAAGGATGAAGTTGGCGGCAAAACTCGCTACCGGCGCTAGCTATATGAGTGAAATTTGCGCGCTGAAAGCACCAAAGGACACGCGACATGTTTGAACGCTTTTATAAGAACCGCTACGGGTATTCGCGTTGGGATGGGACGCAACGTATTGAAGGTCTTGATGCTGACGATATCCTGAAGGCCCTCTCCGACGACTACCTGGAGAATGGTAACCTGCAACAGGCGCTACGCCGCTTGATGCAGGATGGCATTCGCAACGAAGATGGTCGTCGTGCTATGGGGTTGCGTGAGATGATGGAGCGCATGCGCAATACGCGCAGGGAGCAGCTCAATCGTTACAATATGGCCTCTGGTGTGATGGATGACTTACGCCAGAAGCTTGAGGAGATCAAGCAATTAGAGCGCTCGGGTATCCAGCGCCGCCTGGATGATGCCGGGCATGGTGACCAGCAACCCCAATCTGGCAATCAACCCCAGAGCGGCCAGCAAGATCAGCAGAGCCAGCAAGGGCAACAAGGCCAGCAGGGGCAACAATCCCAGGCTGGTCGCCAGCCTCAATCTGGACAGCAAAGCCAGCCTGGTCAATCTGGTCAATCCGGGCAGTCTGGTCAGGGTGAGCAGGGCGATCTCTCTCCTGAGCAGATGAAAAAAATGCTGGAGATGATCGCGAAGCGCAAGCAGGATTTTCTCGATAAGCTGCCTCAAGATGTTCCTGGTCAAATCAAAGGTCTCTCCGAATATGATTTCATGGACGACGAGGCCCGCGAGAAGTTCAAGGAACTGATGGACAGCCTGCAACAGCAGATGATGCAGCAATTCTTCCAGGGCATGCAGCAATCCTTGCAGAACATGACTCCTGAAGACATTGCCCAGTTGCGCGAGATGATCCGCGATCTGAACAAGATGCTGCGTGAGCGCCAGCAGGGCCTTGAGCCCGATTTCGACGCCTTCATGCAAAAGCACGGTCAATACTTCCCCGGCGTCAACTCGCTGGACGATCTGATCGAGCAGATGCAGATGCAGATGGCGGCCATGCAGGGCATCATGGATAATCTCTCGCCAGAGCAGCGGCAAGAATTGCAAGACCTCATGGAACAACTCATGGGCGATGATCGCATTCGTGTCGATATGATGGAACTGGCGCAGAACCTTGAAGCCCTGGCTCCAATGGAGGAGATGCGCACGCGTTTCCCTTTCAGGGGCAACGAATCGCTACCGCTCAATGAAGCGATGCGTATGATGGGTCGCATGCAGCAGATGGAGGGATTGGAAGAGCAGTTCCAGGAAGCTCGTCGCCTGGACAACATCGAGGCTATCGATAGCGATAAGGTCAAAGAACTGCTCGGCGACGAAGAGTATCAATCCGTTGAGCAACTCAAAGAGCTGATGAGGACGCTGGAGGAGGCGGGCTACATCCAGAAGAAGGGCAATCGCTGGGAGTTGACCGCGCGTGGCATTCGCAAGATCGGCCAGAAAGCGCTCCAGGACATCTTCAACAAGCTCAAGCGCGACGGTTTTGGTCGTCACGTCAGCCCCTTCCGTGGCACGGGAGGTGAGCGAACCGACGAGAGCAAGGCTTACCAGTTTGGCGACCCATTCCTGCTGGATCTGGAAAAGACCTTGATGAATGCCATGTACCGGGGTGGCGTTGGAACGCCAGTGCGCCTGGCAAAAGAAGACTTCGAGGTCTATCGCACCGAGTTCACCACGCAATCATCAACCGTCTTGATGATCGACATGAGCTTGAGTATGATCTACAACGGCTGCCAGCAGGCCGCGAAAAAGGTCGCGGTCGCGTTGGAAAGCCTGATCCGTTCGCAATTTCCGCGCGACAATCTCTACATCGTCGGGTTTTCAGCCATTGCCCGCGAATACAAGCCCAACGAACTGATAGAGATGAGCCGCTACGACAACGAGCGAGGCACCAACATGGCTCATGGGCTCATGCTGGCGCGCCAGCTCTTATCCAGGCATCGCGGAGTCAACAAGCAAGTCATCATGATCACTGACGGTGGCCCTACCGTCTGGTACGAAGAAGCCCTCGGTGGCTGGCAATTCGCCTATCCCAGCCCCTATGCCGAGCAGCAAACGCTCTTAGAGGTCCAGCGTTGTACTCGCGAAGGTATTACCATCAATACCTTCATGCTCTACGACGACAGCTGGATGATTGCCTTCGTCAACCAGATGTCCGAGATCAATCACGGTCGAACCTTCTACGCCGACAAGGACAACCTTGGCGAATACTTGCTAGTAGATTACCTCAACAGTAAACGTAAGCTTATATCATAGCAACAACAGAGAAAACCCCCTTGCACCCGTGCAAGGGGGTTTTCTCTGTTGTTGCATAAGTGAGACAACAGAGGCGCGTTTCAGTTTACTGTGCTATAATAGGCACCAGGATTTCTGTGGTATGTGGCATTTCTGGTATTTGGAGGAGACAATGATCCTGCAACAACACGATGATGATCCCTCGCTGCATGGGATACCTATGGACGAAGATGCTTTTGAGCGTCTTATTGCGGGTGAAACCAGTTATAAGTATGAGCTGATCGATGGAATGCTCTATGATATGACCGGTGGTTCATCCCCGAAACACAGCGATATTGCCGGGCAAATCGAGTTCGAGTTGAAATTACAACTGGGGCGCAAGGGTCCCTGTCGCGTCCACCATGAACAATATGTGGCTATTCCTGGTCATACGCCGTTGTGCCCCGACGTTGTGCTCACCTGCGACCGAGGTGACTGGGATGATGGTAAAACTTCCAGGCCTTACAGAATTCAATCTCCGCTTATTGTAGTAGAGGTGCTTTCTCCCAGCACAAAGAAGCGTGATCGAGCTACAAAATTCGCCCTCTATCAGTTGTGCCCGACACTTGAAGTCTATATCCTGGCCAGCCAGCATGAACCGCGCATCGAGGTTTATCGCAAAGCGAATGAATGGCAACAAGAGATATTTGCTAGCGGGCAAACTGTTCACCTGGACCAGCTCAATCTAGAACTAGCGGTAGACAAAATCTACGAAGGCGTATTTGACACAGAGCTGTAGAGACGTATTCAATCTCAGAGCAAGCGTTTCACAGGCCAAGCAGGATGCGATAGCGTTCCAACGCCTCTTGCCTGCTCTGCGTCTGTGTTAGTGCTTGCTTCCAAAGGGTATAATGTTCCTTCATACAAACGGCGCATGGTCGATATCCTGCCGCGATAGCAGTCGCTTCATCGGCGAAAAAAACGCGATGCTTCACGTAATAGCCCTTAGCAATCCACTGCAAGGCACTGCGACAGTCCAGACGACCATACCCCTTATGGCTCTTATGACCACCCAGCGTTCCAGGCTGAGAACTCTTGTATGGCTTACCGTCAGCGCCAATCAATGTGTAGAGTTTCATATAAATTCATGCTCTTTGGGTGATAGAGAGAGGAGCGCGGGCAAAACCCACGCTCTCCGTTTCTTTGTCTTAGCAGAGGAGAACCCCCTCATGCTGTAACAACCATTGTTTGCGGGCCAATCCACCAGCGTAGCCCGTCAACGAAGCGTCTGCGCCAATAACGCGATGACACGGCAGCACAATTCCGATAGGATTAAGGGCATTTGCAGCTCCAACAGCACGATAAGCGGTTGGCTTCTCCAACTTTGCTGCCAACTCTCTATAAGAGGTCGTCGTCCCCGGTCGAATGGTCCGTAATGCAGTCCAGACTTGCTGCTGAAAATCTGTGCCGCCGATGCTGATCGGAATGCTATCCAAACTCTGATAATCTCCTGCAAAGTAAGCATGGATGCGGCTGCTGAAGCCTGCAGGATTGGTCGTTTGAATGAGATGAACCGGTCCATAGCGTCTCTGCAAGAGCGTCATCATGCGCTGCTCACAATCAGCAAAATCTAGCGCACAAAGGCGTTCATCGTCAACAACGATCAAGACAGTCCCGATGGGAGAATCGAGTGCATCAAGCTGTAATTCCTTCATTTGTTTCTCCTTTCACCTGACAAAGACTATCTTACTATCTCTAACCATGCATGTCTGGCAATTTTCGGACCTGTTCATTTATACTGATGTGGTAACATAGTTCGTTGAGGTTGTTGTACATCTTTTCCTCTTCTTGTGGACTCGGCGAAAGCGCAGGTGATCATGTCTGAAATTTGCTAGTACTTGTGCGGTTTTTAGCGTATCATTGGCTTATGGATACGATCTACACCGATTTTGATCTATGTTATCGAGCCCTGTGTAGCCGAGATTCTCGCTTCGATGGGCGTCTCTTTGTTGCGGTAACAACTACGGGGATTTATTGTCGGCCTATTTGTCCGGCACCAACGCCCTACGCTCAGCATGTGCGCTTCTATCCGTGCGCCGCAGCAGCAGAAGCAGCCGGCTTCCGTGCCTGTCGTCGCTGCCACCCCGAAGCTAGCCCTGGATCGCCAGAATGGAATGTGCGAGCAGACCTGGTTGCTCGTGCGTTGCGATTGATCGCAGACGGTGTGGTCGATACCGAGGGCGTAGCCGGGCTAGCGAACCGTCTGGCTGTCAGCGAGAGGCACCTGCATCGTGAACTGGTAGCGGGAGTGGGCGTTGGCCCGCTCGCACTGGCACGTACCCGACGAGCCCAAACGGCCCGCTTACTAATTGATCAAACGGATTTGTCGCTTACCACTATCGCCTTTACCGCAGGCTTTGCAAGCATTCGGCAGTTCAATGAGACGATGCAAGCCTCGTTTGGGTGCGCTCCTTCCGCATTTCGCCGTCGCGCGCTTTCTGAGAAGAGCGGTGAGGGAAAATTGACCCTCAGGTTGCACTATCGTCCCCCTTTTGATAGCGACACCTTGCTCTCCTATCTTGAAAAGCGAGCCATTCCGGGGGTAGAAGAGGTCGTCGATGGGCGTTATCGCCGTACAGTTATCTTACCACGCTCTCGTGGCGTGATCGAGTTGGAACCAGAAGAGAAGACGAACTCAGTGCTGCTGCGTTTGCAACTTTCTGATCTAAGTGATCTGAACATGCTGGTACAGCGCTGCCGACAGCTCTTTGACCTGGATGCGGCCCCAACTGCCATTGCCGATATCCTGTCAACTGATCCTCTCCTGGCACCCCTGATTGCGGCCCATCCAGGATTGCGCATTCCAGGAACTGTAGATGGTTTTGAACTCGCAGTTCGTGCGATTGTAGGGCAGCAGGTCTCCGTAGCTGGTGCGCGAACGCTGACAGGCCGCATCGTCGCCACTTTTGGCATTCCCCTGGAGCAGCCACAGGGAACGCTGTCGCACTTCTTTATGCCGCCACAGACCCTGGCGCAAGCAGACTTGCAAGGTTTAGGGCTGACAAACGGGCGCGTGGCTGCGCTCCAGGCACTGGCGCGTGCTGTTGTTGAGGAGGGACTGACGCTCGACCGCAACGCTGATCGAGAACAGACGATCACTCACCTGTTGGAACTCCCAGGAGTAGGTCCCTGGACAGTATCCTATATTGCCATGCGAGCACTTGGTGACCCGGATGCATTTCCACTGGCTGATCTTGCTCTGCGACGAGCCTTCGAGCAACAAGGAGCTGCCGCTGATCTCCGCAGTATCAAGATCCGTGCTGAGGTCTGGCGTCCCTGGCGGGCGTATGCAACGCACTATCTCTGGGCAAGCCTTTCAAAATCTCAAGATATTGTGAAAGCCGCAAGTTAACTTGATTTTTGTTTCGTCTGGTAACTCTCTTTTCTAGTGCACATCTTCCTCTGTAAAATGAAGCTGCACTTGATGCTATTCTAGAAGATTAGAAATACTTCACATCACTGCTCAGTTCTAGACTGAGCAGTGATCATGTGCTACACTTCTAGCCGGAGTCAATTTGAGCATAGAGAAAGGCGGATCATGTTACAGCGACCACAGGTAGGAGTAGGCGTTATTGTCACAAAAGGTAATCAAGTACTCCTGATGAAACGCAGGAACTCACATGGCGACGGAACATGGTCACCTCCGGGCGGACATCTTGAGTATGGAGAAGCGATTGAGGAATGTGCTATTCGCGAGACACTGGAAGAAACCGGTGTGAAGGTGACCGATATCACCTTTCGCGCGATAACCAACGATATATTTGAAGAACCGGGAAAGCATTACATCACGATCTGGGTAGAAGGAAAATATGGCTCTGGTGAGCCAATGATCGCCTCTGAGCGTGAAATGTCAGAAGTGGGCTGGTTCCCGTGGGATGCATTGCCCGAGCCGTATTTTCTACCACTTGGAAATCTGCTTGCAGGGAAGAGTTATCCTAAGCTCAATGATTTTATATATTGAATTTCTTATAGTCAAAAGCAAGGTTTGTAAATGTCCGAAAATCTATCAGATACATTTGTCGAAGGGTTGCGGCAGCTTGGCTTGAGTAGCAATGTGGAGGTAGCACCTGGCATTCGTCTCCATGATGCCTTTTTGCGTTACCGGCAAGAATTGCTTGATTGGAATACGCGCATCAATCTGACAGCGATTACTGATCCTGAGGAGGTGTTGCTGAAGCATTTCCTTGATTCCTTATCATTGCTTACCGTTTACGACAGATCCCATACTCGCTTGCTTGACATTGGATCAGGAGCAGGTTTTCCTGGTCTGCCACTCAAGATTGTGCGCCCTGAGTGGCATGTCACGCTGCTTGAGGCCACTGGTAAGAAAACCGTCTTCTTACGTCATATCGTCGAAATGTTGCAACTCAGCAACGTCGAAATCATACATGGGCGTGCGGAAGACCTTGCTCACAAGAGCGAATATCGTGCAGCTTTTGACGTAGTGACCGCGCGTGCTGTCTCCTCCCTTCCCACTCTCCTCGAATATTGTGCGCCATACTGCCGTGTTGCTGGCTCTATCATCTTGCCCAAGAAAGGGGAACTGACGGAGGAACTGACTCACGGTAAACGTGCAGCCGCTCAGGTAGGTGCGCGGCTCAAAGATGGTGTGCCGGTTGAACTGCCCGGACTCACTGATGGGCGTCGCCTGCTGGTGTGGGAACAACAAAAGCCCTGCCCAGAGCGTTTCCCGCGCAGCGGATCTGCTATAGCAAAGAAGCCGCTAGGGTAAAATGAGGCGTGGAGAATATTACTATTGATAGTAACTGCTCAGGGGCGCTACACCACGCAGGGGCGCGACCGTGCCCCCTTTGGAGGTTGATAAGCCCCGTCCCCTTGCCGTTGTTGCCAATAGGCTTGGTGGTTGAGTAGTTACTATTAATATTCTTGACAAAAGCAACTATTTACGGGATAATTGTCCCGTAAATAGTTGCTTTTGTCAAGAATGGAGAAGAACGTATGGTGACTGAAGCCCCTGAAGAAAGAATTGGTATTGTTCGGCAATTCAATCGCTTTTTCACCCGGCAGATCGGCGTCCTGCGTGAAGGTCTCTTGCATAGCCCCTATACGCTTACTGAGGCGCGCATCCTCTTTGAGCTTGGGCACCGAGACAATCTGATGGCTTCCGACCTGTGCCGTGAACTGGGCCTTGATCCTGGATACCTGAGTCGCATTCTGGCCCGTCTCGAACAACAAGGGCTGCTTGAAAAAATTCGTCCTGAGAACGATGGGCGTCAACGCCTGTTACGGCTCACCCGGGAAGGCAGAAATGCTTTTTCTCTGCTTGATCAACGATCACGCGACGAGGTATCAGAAATGCTCAATGACTTGAGCGAAGAGGAGCAACAGCGCTTGTTGAAGGCTATGCAGACTATAGAGAGCGTGCTCACGAAAGGCCTCAAATATTCCGAACCCTTTTTTCTCCGCTCTCACGAACCAGGCGACATGGGGTGGGTGACGCACCGGCATGGTGTCCTGTATGCTCAGGAGTATGGCTGGGACGAGCGTTTCGAGGCGCTTGTTGCTCAGATCGTGGCGGATTTCATCAACCACTACAATCCTGCACGAGAACGCTGCTGGATCGCGGAGATGAATGGGGAAATCGTTGGTTCCGTTTTTGTTGTGCAGAGTAGTGAAACAGTTGCCAAACTCCGACTCCTGCTGGTCGAACCTAAGGCACGTGGCCTGGGGCTGGGTACGCGTCTCGTCGAAGAGTGTATTCGCTTCGCTCGACGCCGTGGTTACCAGAAACTCGTGCTCTGGACCCAAAGCGTCCTTGTAGAGGCGCGACACATCTACGCTAAAACAGGGTTCAAGCTCGTGACCCAGGGTACACACCATAGCTTCGGTCATGACCTTGTTGAGGAAACGTGGGAACTGGTTCTGTGAGGAAAGAGGCGTTTCCACCCTCAATCGCGGCATATTTGTTGGAAGCCTTACCCAATTTTAGGTAATGTTGCCGGGTAAGATCGTGTCTCCCTTCTTCAGATTCCATCTGATAACTCCCTAGAAATGATGATGTGATCTTCTTGTGGCTGTAGTATAGTATTGAAACAGGTTTTAAAAACGATGGACAAATAGGGCCAAAGATGGACGTTGAAGAGCGTTTGAGTCTGTATCCCGTCAAGTGGTTCTGCGAGGAAGCGTGTAGGAAGGCAGAGAGAGAAAGGAGAGCGGCATCATGCAACTGACAGAACAGCACATCATCAAGTGCAACGATCCCCGTTTTGCCATCATTGATGCCGCCTTCAAAAGGCCAGCTTTCTTGATCTGGACCCGATCCCCAACTATCGGCCCAATGATGAGACCGCGTACCGCTTCAGTGGGAGGCGTGTGAAGCGCGGCCTCTATAGCGCTTCAGGGGAGCGCGATCTCAATGCCGATGTGAACGGCGCGTATAATATTCTACGCAAACGTAGACCCGATGCTTTGCAAAGGGAGTAGCGGGCTATGTAGTTCACCCCGTCCGGTTGGCTGTTTCAACCGGACAAATCAAACAGAATGTGTGGTCTCCCCAGATGCCACATTTTTTGGAACTATAGTACCCAACAGCCTGAACCATCAGAAGGATTGCATATCATAGACAGGGAGATTGTCCTATGTCCCAGTTCTGTCGCAATTGCGGAACGCCAATTCAAAACAGCGCCAGATTTTGTGGCACTTGTGGAACCTCGTTATTAACACCTGCACAGCAGCTAGCGCCGACTGCTTCTCTAAGTTCGCCGCTCGCTCCTGTGCAGACATATCCCCCGCCAGCGGTACCACCGACAGTGAAAATGGATATACCCCCAGCCGGGACCCAGCTTTGTGTGACGCAGCGTGTGCATGCCAAAAAGATCAGTGCCCTTGCCTGGTCGCCTGACAGTACGCGTCTGGCCTCAGCCAGCGACGATAATACGGTCCTCGTGTGGGATGTACACGCTTTGAACGGTGCAACCGTTATTGCCGCCTTCAAGGGGCATAAGAAGTCGGTCAGGGCTGTGGCCTGGTCGCCGGACGGGACACGCATTGTCACAGCCAGTGATGATCGTATGGTCCACGTTTGGAATGCAAGTTCTGGGGGGCTCCTGTTTACCTGCCAGGGCCATACAGATTGGGTGCGCACCGTATCCTGGTCACCTGATGGTTCCCGCTTGGCCTCAGCTGGTGATGATACGTGGACGAGGATTTGGGATGCCAACACGGGTACACTGATCTCTAATCTGCCGCATGGCTATGCAATCCTCTCGCTGGCCTGGTCACCCGATGGCACGCAGATCGCTACAGCCAGCGTTGATCGAACCATCTACATCCGGTATGTTGAAACAGGCGGAGATGTTATGGGGCCGATTATCCATTCAGCCCAGGTCAACGTAGTCGCCTGGTCACCCAATGGCTCAACACTCGCCTCCGGAACTCAGGATGGTATGCTGCATATGTGGGATGTCAGCAATGGCAACGGCCTCTTCCATCGTTCCCACCTCAACGCGATACGCACGCTGGCCTGGTCGTCTGATAGCTGGGGCCTTGCAGCCAATTCCTGGGACAAAACCGCGCAGGTATGGAGCATTACGAACCAGAGCGTGATGACCTATCGCGGTCATATCGACGAGGTTCAGGCTGTGGCCTGGTCGCCTGATGGCGCGCGGCTCGCCTCAACCAGTAAAGATGGCATTATCCACCTCTGGTCTGCTGGTCCTGAATTCGTCATCTCATCAGAAGTTGGCGAGGTTGAAGAGGCTGGAGAAGCTGAAGAGGTTGCGGAGGAAGAGCAGGAAGCTGGCAGTGAAGAAGTAACGCGAGACGATGATATCGGGCGCATCATTAGCTCGTATGCCGGGCATACTGGTGTGGATGTGGAGTGGCGTGGGATAGGTATCCGCGAGGAATTTAATAATGGACAGATGAGGACAGAACTAGATTTTCGTGGGTACGCTTTCAACCTGGACGAAACCCTGGCAACGGCCTGGGCACCGGATAGCACATGCATTGCTTCCATCGGCAAAGGTCAGCAGTGGCATATCTGGGAGCCCGATGGGCATCTCATCGCCACTTATCCCGTTCCGCCGCACGATAACGTCAGATCGGCAGGCGTCTCCTGGTCTCCAGACGGGACGCGCATTGTCGCGACCTTCGACTACACCAGGCCCGCTACCATCGCCTATAATGACAACCGAGCTGCCGAAGAATACTATTCCGAAGCATATATCTATGATGTTCGTAGTGGTAACTTGCTTGCACAGCATGGTGGCGGTTTCCTGACGAACTTGGTTGCCCACTCGGTAGCTTGGTCCCCAACTGATACCTACATCGCAGTCGGGCACTCCAACGGTACCATTCACCTCTGGAGCACTATAAATGGTCAGGAGGTGTTGAAGCTAGGAGAAGGCAAGCTCTTTACCTGGGGGATTGAGAAGCTAGCCTGGTCACCAGACGGCACATGTCTGGCTGCAGTTACAGGAAAAACCGTGCAGGTCTGGGACATGAAGGGCAACCGTCTGCTCTTCACCTACCAGGGTCATACATCGAGCGTGAAAGGTGTAGCCTGGTCGCCTGATAGTACACGCATTGTCTCCGTCAGTGATGACCGTACCGCGCAGGTCTGGAACGCGAGTACGGGAGCTGTCCTGCTCACGCATCCTGGTGTGCGCTTCGTATCGTGGTCTTCCGATGGGCGACGTATTGTTTGTGGTGAACCCGGCACTTACGGTGCGCAGGTCTGGGATGCAGAAACCGGGACCAATATGCTCACATATACGGAACAGGTGACTGATGGAGCATGGGCACCTAATGCCATGTGGGTCGCGCTCAGAACAGGTGATGTGAAAATCTGGTATGTGGGCGAGCCCGATAACCTTACAGCGGCACCTCCACAGGAAACGCTCTTTACTCTGTATCGTCATGGCAGTGCAGTCACGGGTGTGGCTTGGTCGCCACGCGGAGGCCAGGTTGCTTCGGCTGGTCACGATAAAAACGTGCACATCTGGCAGACTCACAATGGTCAGCAGCTCTTCACGTATCAGACGAAAACAGGCTTGTTCGCTGGAGGAATCGAGGCTGTGGCGTGGTCGCCCGATGGAGAGCGCATTGCAGCAGGTTCCTGGGAAAAGCAGGTCCATGTCATTCCTGCTGGGGAGGTGGTCGGCAGCACTCCTCCTGCCGTGTATCGTGGTCATAGTGATGATGTGCTGGCGCTGTGCTGGTCGCCTGATAGTCGCGTGGTTGCCTCGGCGAGCAAAGACTGTAGCGTACACATCTGGGACGCCTCAAATAGCCGTACCTGCCTGGTCTATCGTGGTCATAGCAAAGCCGTGAAGTGCCTGTGCTGGTCGCCTGATGGACGTTTTGTGGCCTCTGGAGGTGAAGACCACACGGTGCAGGTCTGGGAAGCAGGCACGGGGCGCATGCTCATTACCTATCGTGAGCATCTCGATACTGTGACGGCGCTGTGCTGGTCGCCTGATAGTACGCAGCTGGTCTCGGGCTCACAGGATGGGCTGGTACAGATCTGGGAGGCTACAACGGGTCGAGCATTGCTCACCTATCGCGGTCACCTCAAAGGAGCTTCATTTGCAGGTAAGGTGCTGGCGCTAGCATGGGCACCTGATGGCACTTGCATCGCATCCGGTGGGCAGGCGCACGCAATACAGGTCTGGGATGCTAGCAGTGGCGATCATATGTTTGTTTACGGTGGCCAGGATAGCGTCCAATCTATCGCATGGTCGCCTGATAGTCGTCTTATTGCTTCTGGTGATGCACACGGCTTTGTGCATGTCTGGCAAGCGTGGTAACATAGGTAGAGAGGAGCAGAGGTCCCTCTCCTACTTAGCCCCTGTCAGGACAAGGAAGCAATGCCAGCAAAACAAGCATATGATTATATTATCGTTGGAGGAGGAACGGCAGGCTCAGTCGTGGCGGCTCGCCTGGCGGAAAATCCAGGAATCACTGTCTGCCTTCTTGAAGCTGGGCCTACAGACTTTGACAATCCGCAAATTTTAGATGTAAAAAATTGGCCTTCGTTGTTGGGTACGCCTCTTGATTACGATTATACGATTGAAGAACAGGAGCGGGGAAATTCGCTGATCCGCCATAGCCGTGCGCGTGTCCTGGGAGGATGCAGTTCTCATAACTCGTGCATAGCATTTCGTGCGCCACAATATGACATGGATAGCTGGCAGCAATTAGGCTGTGATGGATGGGGCGCTCGTGAGACAAAACCGTATTTTGATAAAGTCTTTGAAAGAGTCTATATTGAGAAAAATCCGCCCATTCATCCCTTGAGTCAGGCGTTTCTAGAGGCCGCGCAACAGGCAGGGTTTGCTCTGACTGCCTTCAATACCGATGACGAGTTACGTGAGGGAGTTGGCATCTTTCAGTTAAATATGCGCGATAGTCTCCGTCAATCCAGCTCTCAAGCCTATCTTCACCCTATCCTCAAGACAGCGCCAAACCTTGACGTGCTCACGAACACAGTAGCTCACAAAATCCTGCTCGATGAGTATCACACTGCTTATGCTGTTACAGCAGATACTACAACTATTCGAGCGAAGAGAGAAATTGTGCTTTGTTGTGGAACTTTCAATACACCCAAACTGCTCTTGCTCTCAGGTCTTGGTCCCCAACAACACCTATCTGAACTTGGAATACCCAGCAAAGTCGCGTTGGCGGGTGTGGGAGAGCATCTTATCGATCACCCCGAGGGCGTGATCATATGGGAAACAAACCAGCCTGTTTCAGATCAAACGACCCAATACTGGGAAGTTGGTTTATTTAGCAAAGTCTTCCCTGGTGCTCCCGTTCCTGATCTCATGTTCCATTTCGGGTTAGTGCCTTTTGATTGGAACACCGTTCCGGCAGGCTATCCCACAGCGCAATACGGATTTTCCATAACTCCCAATGTTACACGGGCAAAAAGTGAAGGGCGAGTAAGGTTGCGCTCCTGCGATCCCCAAGATGCACCTCTGCTCGACTTTCGCTACTTTACCGATCCAGAGGGATACGATGAAACCATTCTTGTCGAAGGAATAAAGCTGGCACGAAAAATAGCGGCCCGGCCAGCCTTAAAAACATGGATAAAAAGAGAACTTGCCCCAGGTATCCATATGCAAAGCGAGCAAGAACTTTCTGATTACGCCCGCCGCACGGCAAACACGGTGTATCATCCAGCAGGTACGTGCCGCATGGGGCGGAGAGATCACCCATTGACGGTTGTTGATGCGCAACTGCGTGTGAAGAGCACGCACCGCCTCAGAATTGCAGACGCATCCATATTTCCCACCATGACCAGCGTGAACCCATGTATGACCTGCATGATGATCGGAGAAAAATGTGCTGACCTTCTTATACACGCAGAGGAGTAAGGCGCAGATGGCTAGAGGAAAAGCTTTCGCTACAACAACGTAATAACATTGGGCGTGAGTGAATTCCGTGCAAAAAGAAGCAGCATGGACATCATTTTCGGTTCAACCGAAAATGATGTCCATGCTGCTTCTTTTTGCACGGAACTCGAGTGTTACTGATCTCAGAATTCGCAACGGCGATGATCACTGAGTACACTCGCTGGTACCGGTCGCGTCGGCAGCGGGCGACCAATCTTATGATAGAGTCTGAGGCCATCCCTTTGCTCGACTACGAGCGTAAACTGCGACAGAAATTTTGGGCTCTTTAAATCAATGTGGTGTGTGATAAGGTCGTTTGGTATCCTTGGTTGCGCAATGATCCAATCCACCTGCGAAGCTGGATCGTGTAGCGCCTTGTTCCACAAATCACCTGAGCCTTCATAGATGGTATCTTTGAGATCTATCCCTATGTCTGCTTCGTTAACAGGGAAGGCGTTGACATCTTCTAAGATTTTTCCACCGGCATAATGTTGCGCAAGATAGATAGTGATGCGCTCCGTTGGTAGACAAGAGATGCCATACAAGCCATCTTGCAGCGAGATCACTCCCCCGTAAATCGTCATTATTGTCTGTATACCGATCACTATTACAAGGGCAATTTGTCGTATGCTGGTCCAACGAGCTGCTTGCTTTATCATAGGCCAGGGTCTTGCTAACGTCGCAAGAAAGAGCGCAAGAGGTGCAACTGTCTCCACTCCAAATCGGACATTCCATAAGTAATGGAATGTATTGGCTGGCCCGATCCCAGGCATATAGATGGTGTCTTGTCCAGTAAAGAATATCAGTATGTAAAAAACGAAAGGTGTGAGAAATACTAACCCTCCAAACACGCTCGGTGAGAAGCGGAAACGAAAAACAAAAGCAATGACAGCAGCTATTGCCAGTACAAAGAGGATCGGTCCCACAGTCTCCATTGAGAGAAGTATATAGATGTTGGCAGACTGCCAGAGGTTGTGATACGTATAAAAGCGCGTTTCTGCAATGCCTGAAAACAGGTAGTTATGCCAGTAGAGCGGGTCCCCTAGAATGACTGCGTCCCAAAGTATCCATAGTACTATTCCTAAACTACCCAGGAAACCGAAAATGAGCAATGCGCCTTCAATCTTCTGCCAACTGTAACGTTTGAGTAATCCGACTACTACGAGCAGGACAAGCAATATCAAGAACAATCCCCAACCATCATAGCGCGACAGTGTCGCCAGGCAGGTGCCTGCCGCCATCCCTACCAGATACTTCGGATGCTCCTCTTGTGTCCACGCCAGAAAATAGTAACAGGCGATCAACGTTGTGGCGACGCAGACGATTTCACTCAGTGGTGTGCTTTGTAAATAGAGTACATTTGGATTTACGATAAAAAGCAGCGTGCCTACAAAGCTAGCACGGCTATCCCGTGTCAAACGACGCGCTGAACGGAACAGGTAGACGACCGCGACGATATAGCATATCATCGCTGAGAAGCTTCCCGCTAAACCGCTGCGCCAGAGGAAATCATTCCAAATGAAGGGAAGCATCAGCACGTGAGGCAAGGGCAGCCAGACACCCCCGAGTTGAGCCAGGCCAGGAGGCGTATTATCGAAGACTCTTCGCGCAATCCTCAGGTGGGAGATGGAATCGTCATAAAGCAAGATCTGATGCTGTTGGAAAAAATACCAACAGGAGGCGCTACTAGCTATGCAGGCAAGAACTATCGCAGCGAGGAACCAGGGATCTTTGAACCTTTGTGACCATGCCCTATGTAGTGGAAGACGCGTGGATAGACGCCTACTTTTCTTGAAAGCAGCGGTTGGCACGGTTATCTGCGTCTCGCAATCCTCTATCTCCGCTATGCTACTGGAGGACAAACTAGATGCAGGCAATAGCTGGGGGACATCTTTTGTGCTCGTCAAGGTCAGTAATTGCTTACTCGCCACCAACTCAGGATTCTCTTCCACAGTGATGCTACTAGAGAATATGCGAGATGCTTGCAGGTGCAGTCCATGCTTCGTCTTTTCCCAGTAATGTGGTTTGAAGATCAGCTGGAAGAGTGCCAGGGCTGCCGCTGTGCTCATCATCATCCAGTAAATGGGAATGGAGAACGCCCACTTGATCAAGCTATATCGGCTAAACTTCATACATCCTACGAGGTGGGCGTAGGTATAGAAGAAGTTCCCAAGGATAAGACATAGCACGCCCATATAGAGCACAGGCATTGGGAATAATGTATGATACACATCGACTGGACGGAACAAGATATAAATTACCAGCAGTGCCCACAGCAAGGGATTCACAAACAACACTGCCGTCTTGCCCCCGATCACCAGTTGCAGTGAGAGAAACTCGCGCAGATGCCCCCGGCGCAAATAGCGCAGCGGCTCGCGCATATACACCAGGTAGGTTTGCAGGTAGCCCTTGATCCAGCGCGACCGCTGTCGTATCCAGTTTTTTACCTGCGAGTTTGCTTCCTCATACGTTATCGAATCCAGCACGATTGTTTTGAGATTGGAGTCGGCCAGGCGCAGACCCAGGTCGCAATCCTCAGTCACATTGAAGGGGTCCCAAGCACCCACCTTGCGCAGCACCTCCAGAGGAAAATGATTTGACGTGCCTCCAAGCGGCAGCGGCAGCTTCATCTGTTGCATCCCTGGAAGCATCAGATCAAACCACAAAGAGTACTCCACCGTGAACCAGCGTGTCAGCAGGTTCTGTTTGCTATTGTAGTAGTTCAGCTTCGCTTGCACACATCCTAGATCCGAGCCATGATTTGCAAACGTCAGGACGGCTTTCTTGAGTTGGAGGGGATCAGGCACATCTTCTGCGTCGTAGATCACCACATAATCGCCCGTAGCCTGCAGTAATCCAAAATTACACGCGCGAGGTTTGGTACGCGGCTGACCATCAGGAACCGTCACAATACTGAAATGTTGTGGCAGGTTCAGTGCTGCTATGGCTGTGCGCGTTTCCGCATCGTCTTCCTCAGTGAGAAAGAGGATTTGCAATCTGTCAGCGGGATAGTCTAGCTTTTGCATTGCTTGCACAAATTGGGGCACCACTTCAGCTTCGCGGTAGAGCGGGCAGAGGATCGTATATCGGGGCCAGTCCGTATCGGCCAGCGCATGCACAACTGCATCGCTAATCTGTTCTTCCGTCGTCTGATTGATTGCTCGCATAGCAATCGCGAAGTCCAGGAGAAGAGAGCTCAGGTACAGGAAGGTAATCAATGCCATTATCACGATGACTAGATTCATACCATAGAAGAGCAGTCCGAGCACTCCACTCAGCATTATTGCACCCAGGACCACAGCTTGCCCTCGTGTCAGAGTTTTGTATGCAGAGAGTGTCTGTCGAAAGGGGGCGAAAGGACGAAAATCCTGTCCATGAACGGTAATCGTTCTTAAAGCTTCCTCGGCATACTTTCTACTCTCCTCCAGGTAGTTGCCGTCGTTATTGCGCTTTGCACCGGTAGTTAGCCATGTAGCATAGCGCATAACCTCACGTTGTTCGTCGGTATCGGCATCGACGATAAGAGGCGTTGGAATAGTTTCTCTCTGAAAAGAGGTTTTATTTAGCATGTTCTTCCTACTATGTTTTTCCTAAAGAACCAGGCTCTTTTGACGAAAATCCTGCGTAAGCGTACATTAAGCATTCTCGATAGCCAATCTGGCACAATGAGCCATGTAAAAGGCCAGGAGGAAAACTCTTTCCAGAGATTATTTCGTCCTGGCCTTTTCAAACTTGAGAGCTCAATCTTTCAGATTACTACTGTAGTATGTACTCTATAATCAAAAAGTATATTTATATATATTTCCTGATTCCTTTGCTCTGCATTAGTTCCGAAGAAAGGCCAAAATATTCAGGCAAAGCATAAGTATTGACAGGAACCGGGCAAGAATATAAAATTACGCATAACAGATAGCACTATCTCAAAAATGGAAATCTACGGAAAAGGGAATGAAATCATCTTTTAGAAAGTATTTCTATATACTCTGTAGCGTTGCATTTCTTTTACTGCTGACTAGCACGCTTCTAGCTGTCATGACCAGTTTGCATCTACAGGACCAGAGGTCTCCTGTTGCGGGAGGTCAGTTTGTCACTAAATCAGGTTCAAACTTGATGGTGAATGGCTCATTGTTCCGTCTCATCGGCTATAATTGGAATTGGATGGGAACCGGTTGTCGGACACCAACGGATACAGAAATCGATACAATTTTTTCTCAGATCAAAACTGCTTCACACGGCAATGTTGTCAGAACGGCATTTTATCAGAGTGGCAGCAACAATAACACTTATGCCGATTTTGACCGTTACATCGCATATGCTAAGAAAAATGGTTTATACATTGTGCCAATGCTCGTCAATCATTTGGCAAGTTGTGAGCCTTCAATCGCGACGAAAACATCTTCCTGGTACCAATCAGGCTATCAACAATCAAATGACGGGTATCCCCTCTCGTTCCGTGACTATGCCGTAAAACTAGCTCAACACTATTCCAATGAACCAACCATTGCTTTCTGGCAACTTGTAAATGAACCTGATGCCGGTCCATGTGATTCCACTGGTGCTCAAATTCTGCGCACTTTTGCCGATGATATGACGACGGCTATTAAAACGGTTGACCCCAATCACATGGTGGATCTGGGTGTTCCAGGAGAATGTGCAGGTACAGACTACACAAGGATTGTTAGTGGACAGGTTGACCTCTGTGATGTATGGCATGATTATGAAAAAGTCACAACTGCGTTGCCCTCGCAAATGCAGCAGCGTATCGGTATCTGCCATAATCTCAACAAACCATCCTTTGTAGGTGAATCTGGCATCTGTGCTGATGTCACGGCCGATGGAACCTGTTCTGGAACCATAACAATCACCACTCTCCAGCAGCGGGCAACCTTTTTTGATGCAAAGTTGGATGCAGGTTTTAACGCAGGACTTGCGGGTTACATTATCTGGAATAAAGACGATAAGAGTATTCAGGCTAACATCGGACCAGGTGATCCAACGGAAAGTGTCCTGGCAAAATATGCAGTATCAACTGTTCATGGTCTTAAGTGACGTGAACTACTCAGACACTTTTTTCTGACCCCCTACAAAGGCTGACGAGCCAGGGACGATGATAGCGGGCACACATCATGATCACGCCAGAGCATGACCTTTGCTGTGATGCACACCTGAGTAGTCACGTCGCGTGTTCCCTTCTCTATCCTGGTTCACCCCATCGATCGGAATGAGCGCAATGGAAGAGATGCGCTTTTCGAGTTCTTCCTTTTGCTCTTTCACCAGTCAGCGGAGTTCTATGAGCAAAGACAACTGTGTTGAGATTGGTCGATATACATGCAGAAGACTTGTTCATGAGAAACAAGGCTAATGTAATGCATACATTCAGAAGAAGTAACAAGCCTATCTTCCATATACGC
>Ga0070741_10003949_pt1 | contig 35522 bp, 28 predicted proteins | sample Coa_R1_4_FD_66440 | JGI IMG/M metagenome (GOLD analysis project Ga0070741, IMG submission 66440) | Surface soil microbial communities from Centralia Pennsylvania, which are recovering from an underground coalmine fire - Coalmine... | ecosystem: Environmental > Terrestrial > Soil > Unclassified ... | reverse complement strand
ATCGATCACAGCAAAACGCGCGCCAAGTCGCCGCAAACGAATGGCATCTGCGAACGCTTCCACCGTACGATGCAGGATGAGTTCTACAGCGTGGCGTTTCGCAAAAAGCTATATACCTCGTCTCTTATTCGTTGCACGGTCGCTGCGAATTGTACACGCTAATGTGGGCCGTGCAGTCGCAAACACCGTATCGCCCGGTGGACTCCGAACGCCACGCACGTTGCAAGAATCTGGCCAGTTTGACGCTTCGGAACTGAACCATCTGCGCTCATAATTAAAGGCACGTTCACCCCACTCGCGATACTTCGTTAATCCCATCTTCGGTCCTCGATCCCCAATTTGGGACGCCCGATCAGGCGAGCGCGGACGCTGAAATGATATTTTCCTTGCGTGGACGAAACGCGGCGGCTGTCCGGCGTGGTTCTTGAGTCGCTCGATAAAGAGCAAGACGCAAGGGAGCTCGCTCGACATGCGTATCAAAGCCGCACGCAGTTCTATAGATTGTTTCGCGCCATGATCGAGGAAACGCCCATAGCCATGCGGCGGAGATTGTTGTTGGAAAGGGCGGCATGGCAGTTGTCTCGTACCCAACTTTCGGTGACAGACATCGGTCTCAACGCGAATTATGGATCGCTCGAAGCATTTACCAGAGCGTTTCGAAAGGCATTCCGAATTTCACCCAGCTTGTATCGCCGTATGGGCGCCACCAGCACGCACCTATACGCGACAAACGGAATTCATCATCATTCCGGTAAGGAGAACACGAAAGGAGCCCCTGAATTTATGGACCTCTTTGATATTTTCGCGGGCCAGGAATCCTGGCACACACGGCGTCTTCTGGATGTAGCGAAGACGCTGAACGATGAACAGCTTGACCTTCCGTTGAAAAACCAAGTGAAGGTTTTCCCATGGGATGGTCCGGATCAGACTCTGCGCCAAATTCTGGACCGGATGGTCCTGACCAAGGAAGTCTGGGCTGCAGCTCTTACGGGCGGGAGTATGCCGGCTATCGACAATACCCCACCGTCGGACCGAACTCCCCGCGCGATGCAAGCCCGCCTCGACAAAGCGGACGCGAAATTCCATGGAGTATTGACAGAGGTACGCAATCGAAGCGGTTGGGATGACACATTTGTGGATGCATTGTGTGAACCACCAGAGACCTTCACCTTCGGTGGCATGTTCGCGCACGTGATTACGTTCAATGCCTATAGGCGGATGCTTGCAATCGATGCGCTGCGGCGTTTAGGTGTGAAGGTGGAAGGGTTTGGCTGTCCCAGCGAATACGTTGCAAGCCTCGCGGTCGCCTCAGTTGGGTGATGGGTGAACAATCACCACCTCCGAACGCTTGAAAGTACACTGACTGCAAGTGATCCCCAGCAGATATTTTCTAATCCTGTGCGTAGCGACCCGGCTGTTATTCGGGCAGGAAGCGGCCGATAAAGGTGAGCAGCATGAGTTCGTCATCCAGGATTTCAAGACGGAATCGGGGGCGACGCTGCCGCAGGCTCGCATCGTTTACGGCACTTTTGGTCATCTCAACAAAGCGCGCGATAACGTCATCCTTTTGCCGTCGCATTATATGGCAAATTTTCACGGCTATGGATGGCTCATTGGTCCCGGCAAATGTCTCGACGCTGCCAAGCTGTTTCTCGTAGCGACCGAACTCTTCGGCAATGGGCGCTCGTCCTCACCTAGTAATACGCCCGAACCTTATCACGGACCGCGGTTTCCGATTATGACTATTCGCGACAATGTGCGCGCGGTGCACAGCCTTCTCACGGACGAGTTGCACGTCACGCATCTGAAAGCCATCATCGGTTTTTCCATGGGAGCGCAGCAGGCCTTTCAGTGGGCGGTAAGCTACCCTGATTTCACCGACAAGATTGTCGCCACCTCCGGAACCGCAAAAACCTACGGTCATGGAATTGTACGACTCGAAGGACAAATAGCCGCAATTGCCACCGACGAGGCGTTCAAGGCCGGCGACTATACAACTGAACCGGAAAAAGGAATCGCCGCCTCGGGCTTAGTGTGGGCCGCGTGGCTCTACTCACAGGAGTGGTGGCGTCGCGAGCTGTGGCGCACAAACTCGCCTTCCGGAATCACGTTTGACCAGGTCCTTGACAGGTTCCGCACGAATTTTTTTCACGACGCGGATGCCAACAATCTGATCCTGCAGATGCGTACCTGGGAGCGTCACAACGTCGGCGATACGCCGGGATTCAATGGCGACGTCGAGCGCGCCTTGCGCGCTATCAAAGTTCCATTCCTGTACATGCCTTCTGAAACCGACTTGTATTTCCCGCTAGAAGACGCGCGCTACGAAGCCCCGTTTATTCCGAAGGGAATTCTTCTGCCCATTCCATCTCTTTGGGGCCATCCAGCCGGTGCAGGCGCCGATCCAGAAGACCTCAAATTTTTGAATGATCATATCGGCCGCTTTCTCGCTGAAGGCCGCCCTTGATTCTCACTATCTGTGCGCTTCTGTGGTGAGCGAATCCGTCCGCCGCAACGCCGACCGAATTCCGCGCCATTCGAGCAGCCGCATCACAGCAATGAATTGCCGAATGATTTTAGGGCCGTTCCCATTCCAAATAGCAGCGAAGGGTATTGGCGTGGTGCTGCCCGGCTTGCGATAGAAGAGGCGATCCGTCCAGGAGCGCCGCCCCTTCGAATTTTCCGGGTAGTCGCGCACAATATCCACCATGGTTTGCAGCAGGCGCATCCTCAGCGGTTCGTGATACTGCGGCATAAAGACGATGTGGCTGAAACGACTTCTCTTCACTTCATCGACAAATTCGGGAAAAGTCGAAGCGCGCGAAAGATTCAGGATCGCGTTTGGTTCACGCCCATGCCTGTCGCCGCCCGCCACAACGGGCAGTCCGATTTGACGGCCTAAGCGAAGAACCTCCCGATTTTCGTGCCATGAGCTCAAACCGTTCACTTCAAGGGCATGCAAGGCAGACGAGTGCTGCCGGAGCAAGTGTTCGAGAGCCCGGACGTGATGGCTCGGGCCGATGCCTTTTTCATCCCACAGCGGATGATTCAGAACCAGCAAGATATCGCGATAAGAATTCAGTTTGTCGAGAATTCCAGCTAGAAACTGCTGGCGTGGCTTGGCTGTGTAAGCGTGCAACTCTTCCAGGAGTGCTGGCGCTTCAGTTGCCGGCATGTTATGGATGCCCAGATGAAAGAAGGTGGTTTCGAAAGGGATCGTCCATTCGGTAGAGACCGGAGCATGATGGTATCGTTCCAGCAATTGCAGCAGGCTACCCGCTCGAATATCATCGTGATCTGTCAAGGAAACAAGGCCCGGAAGCTGAAACTGCCGCTGTATGTGCTTTTCTTCCAGCCGGTATGCTTGCCGCGGTGCGAAGGGCGGTGTCCAAAACATATTCGCGAAATCGAGTTTGAAGCCTCTTTTTTTGTTGAACTCTTCCAATTGACGGCCGATTGCGCGGCCTAGGTAAGGCAGCTTAGCCGTGTATCGCGGAATTATCTCCAGACTTTCTTCCGAATACATGGTGTGGCTGTGCAGCGATACCCCGCTTCGAAAGTCGCGTTGAATGGAACGGTTTTGCCGGAAGAACTGTACCTTCGTTGCCGTCGTAACGCACATAAGATTTCCGCCCCCAAACTCAATTTCGAGTAGGAATGTTGCCAATACATTGGCCTTGCGTTAACAGCGCGTAAAAACGTTTCGAAGTCGGAATGTTCTTATATGTTTTGATGTTGCAATCTTATGAAGGGCGCGGTTTGTCGATGATTTGGCACCGGTAACTCGTTAGTCAAATCGTCGCCATCCTCCAAAAATGCCTCGAACATCAATCCGTAGAGGCCATGGTGGGCGGCTACACGTTCTTGCCGGCTTCGTAAAAATTCGAAGCGAAATGGGGAAAAATATTCTGCTTGCTCGACAAACGGCTGGGAAAAGAAGTCGTGCGAGTCTGCTACTGCTCGTATAATGAGCGATCTCCAGCTCATCTTAAGTAGTGCTTTGAGTGTTGTGCTGCCGTGCGGCAGGTGGTCCATTTGCTTTCCGACATGCTCCGCGAAATTGAGAAGCTGCACCGTTAACACGTCCAGCGGCTCGTCTTTGGACGCAGCATGGGAAAACAATGTCATTGAGCCGCGCTGCAGGTCTTCGCGAACGTCTTGCAGGTCGTCACCTAGTTGCAGCAGAACGCCCCATTCGAATGCGAAGCGGCTTTCCTGTTCATTCAATGAGCCGTTTGCAAGGCACGCATCCGCCAATACGGAGCTTCCGCCCTTCTGACAACTCAGCCGTAGCGTTTCAGTTTCGTCGTACTGACAATCCGTTCGCAGTTGGCGGACGCTTTGTTCTTGCGCGCGATGAATCGAAAGCAAGCAATTGTAGACTTGCGGAAAATCCCTCCGTTCGAATTGCGTTTCAATCAACTCAATCAGGCGCCACAATGCTTGTTCACGATTATTTGCGGCTTCCGTGTTTTCGCCCCGTAACCGCTGCCGGAAACGCCCGCTGAATTGAAGCTTGGCGGTCGTAGAAATGCTCTCGTTATCCAGATAGTTGTCGCTGTACGGATAAAGCAGACTGTACCCCAGGATGCCTGGCGTGATTGCGACAGGTTCACCCAACAACGGCTGGAGCCCGCAGGCCGTCCAGGCATTGCGGCATGCCTGAATAATATCGGCCATGCTTAGCTCGGGGTCGAAATTTCTTGCCCATTTGGCAAGCGTCGTCCCAACGGGCAGAAATTCGCGAGTTAGCAACCCGATCGCATCGGGTTCCAGGTCTAGCGCGCGCGCGGAGAAACGTCCAAATGCAGCGATCACTCGCTCGCGCATCGCTTTGCGTTCCGCGGATCGCACGGCAGCATGTTTCAGTTCGCGTTCGACGGAATTTAGCGCTTCGTCATAAGCGGATTCCCGCTCGCTTTGCTGTTCACGGCTGAAGGGCGCGGCGTTTGCAGTCCTCGCGCTTCGGCATGCGCGCCAGACATCGGCCGTTCGCGCCGCCTGCGATTCCACCCAGCGCCAGTCATAACGTTGCTGCATCCTCCCATCAATACGACATTGAGGGCGACATTGTTCAAAGAAGGGCAAATGCCTGTGCTACAGTCCGCTTGATGCGGAAATTATTTGTTGCCGGCGCGGTTGCGCTTGGGTTGGGCTTGGCTCTCCAAATTGTGGCTGAAGAAAAGGTGGATCTGAGCGTTGTGGGCCGGATTCGCGATGAAGCTTTTGGCGCAAATTCGCGTGTGATGGAGACGGCGTTTTATCTTACCGACGTATATGGTCCGCGGCTCACGGGCTCTCCTAATGCAAAAGCAGCAGGTGAATGGACGATCAAGAAAGTGACCGAATGGGGACTCCTGAACGCGAAGCTGGAGCCGTGGGGTCCTTTCGGGCGCGGTTGGTACTGCACGCGTTTCACCGCCATGATGAAGGAGCCGGAGTTTTCGCCGTTGATCGGATTCGCCCGCCCCTGGTCAGAGGGCACCAACGGACCTGTTAGCGGTCAGGCCGTTATGGCCGTTATTACGGGTCCGCAGGATTTTGACAAATATAAAGGCAAGCTTAAAGGCAAAATCGTTTTAACAGCGCAGCCGCACGCCTCAGAAATGATCACGAGTCCGCTGGCGCGGCGTTTGACCGACGCCGAACTTGAGGAGGAGGCGACCGCTCCGGAACCTACTAGCGGCAATCCGGCCAGCCTGCCCATTGGATTTCTGACTGGCCCCACGCCAGCGCGAGGTGGTCCCGCTGGAACGCGTCCACAGGTAAACATGCGCCAGTTCCGAGGTCAGCTCAACAAGTTTCTAAAAGATGAAGGAGTTCTGGTGGCAATCACACCTGGCACCGGGACTGATGGTGGTGATGTGTTTGGAAGCGCCGCGGGTTCGCCGGATCCTAAAGAAGAAGCGCCGCCGCCTTCGGTTGTCATCACGAATGAACACTATAACCGTATTGCTCGGCTGATCGAAAAGAACATTCCGGTCACTCTGGAATTCGATATCGCGTCGAAATTTACCGAGCCGGAAGATTCTTTTAACGTGGTAGCCGAGATTCCAGGCACAGATCCGAGTGCCGGAATTGTTATGTTGGGCGGACACTTCGATTCCTGGACGGGCGGAACGGGCGCAACGGACAACGCAGCCGGCTCGGCCGTTGCTCTGGAAGCCGTTCGCATTCTGAAGGCGCTCGATTTGAAGATGCGACGGACAGTACGCGTTGCCTTGTGGACAGGCGAAGAACAAGGACTTATGGGTTCACGCGCCTATGTGAAGGAACACTTTGCCGACCCTGCTGACATGAAATTAAAACCTGAGCAGGCGAAAGTTTCTGCGTACTACAACCTCGATAACGGCAGCGGCAAAATTCGGGGCATTTATCTGCAAAATAATCCGATGGTACGGCCCATTTTCGAAGCGTGGCTTGCGCCCTTTAAAGATCTCGGCGCAGACACTCTCACCATCCGCAACACGGGCAGTACGGACCACGTCTCGTTCGATGCTGTAGGAATTCCCGGCTTCCAATTCATTCAGGATCCGCTTGAATACAGCACGCGATCGCACCATTCCAATATGGATCTTTACGATCGCCTGCAAGCTAACGACCTTGAGCAGGCTTCCGCAGTGATGGCATGGATGGTGTACAACACCGCTGAGCGCCCCGAAATGCTTCCGCGTAATCCGCTCCCGAAACCGCGTCCGAATCGCGGTGAAGGCGCAGGCCCAGGAGCCAACCGGGCGAACAATATGCCAAATCCCACTTCCGGGAATTGAAAACGGCACACCAAACGCGATTTAGAAAGAATTTATTGGACGGATAGCCCTCGCCGCGCGTATACAGACTCATGGACTGGTTGCGCCGCGACGTTCGATTCGGCTTCCGGACGCTGCTTAAAGATAAGACGTTTCTGCTAACGGCGGCGCTGGCGCTCGCGCTTGGCATAGGATCGACCACCGCTATCTTCAGTGTCATCGACAACGTGTTGCTGGAACCATTTCCCTACACGGATGGGCAGCGTCTCGCGGCCATCAATATTGTAGATTCGTCCACTCACGACCAATTCGGCCGTCAATTTTTTTCACCGCCCGAATTTTTGGACTACGCGGAGCAGAACCATATTTATGACCGCGTGATTGGAGTCCGCCAGGATCGCGTTCTCATTACTGGTCTCAGCTCCAACCCCGAATCATTTCAAGCCGCCCGCGTTACCGGAAACACGTTCCAATTTCTCGGCCTTCCTCCGCTCGTGGGTCGCGCCGCCACCCCGGCGGACGCGGAACCCGGCGCGCCGCCAGTATTCGTTTTGAGCTACAAGGTTTGGCAAGGCCGGTTTAGCGGCGATCCAAATATCGTCGGCAAGACCTTTACGATGGACGGTCAGCCAAGAACGTTGATCGGCATCATGCCCAAGCGTTTCACGTGGTGGGGAGCTGATCTTTGGATTCCTACCAAAATAGACCGCGCCGATAATGATCCCAACGCGCAATTCTTCGGAATGATGGGCCACCTGAAACCCGGCCTGACGCCGCAAAGCGCCGCGGCGGACGTCGATATTCTGGCCCAGCGTCTCTCAAAGAAATACCCTCTGTATTATCCGAAGAAATTCCATGTGAAGATGACGCTGCTGGTCGACAATGTCGTCGGCCGTTTCCGCCAGACTCTCTATACGTTGTTGGCGGCGGTCGGATTACTTCTGCTTATTGCCTGCGCCAATGTGGCCAATCTCTTGCTTGCCAAAGCAACTGCCCGGGAGAAGGAGTTTGCCGTTCGCAGCTCGTTGGGTGCAGGCCGGTGGGCGGTCGTGCGTCAACTATTGACTGAAAGCCTGATCCTCGCTTTCGTCGGTGCAGGTTTCGGGTGCCTTTTCGCTTGGGGCGGATTGAAAGCGCTAACGGCGGCCTTACCTAAATTCACATTTCCCGATGAGGCGCTGATCACGCTCAACGTTCGAGTATTGATCGCCACCGTCGTAGTCACGATTCTTACGGCGCTTATCTTCGGTCTTGCGCCCGCGCTCGGCTCTTTTACTCGGAATTTGAGTGATCCACTGAAAGCGGGCGGTCGAGGCAACAGCGGATTCCGCCGCGGACGGTTGCGGAACGTGCTGGTGGTCGGCGAAGTGGCCTTATCGCTACTACTGTTGACCGGGGCCGGTTTGCTCATGCGCAGCTTCATTCTGCAGCGTCAGGCGGACCTCGGCATGCGGCCCGAAAAGCTTCTTGACACCCAAATTTCGTTAGGCAAGAAATATCGCACTGCCGAGCAGCAAGCCCGGTTTGTCAGGGAACTGATGCCGCAACTCTCCGTTCTTCCGGGCGTGACCTCTGCGTCCGCGGCTGTTGACTTTCCACCGTTCGGGGGTATCGACACCGATTTTGAAGCGGTAGGCGTATCACATTCGGAGAAGTGGAAGGGGCAAATGGGATTTTGCGACAGCAACTACTTCTCGACTCTCGGCGCGCGCCTCTTACGCGGACGTTATCTAAGCGAAACGGATATTGTCGGCAAACGCAAAGTTGTTGTCGTCAACCAGACCCTTGCAACAAAATTCTTTCCCGGAAAAGATCCCATTGGCAAGCAGATCGAACTCGTCAATCTCACCAAAGCTCCAGAGCCGACCGCCAACCCGTGGTTTGAAATTGTTGGCGTGACATCTGACATTAGAAATCACGGCACGCGTGATACCGTTCTGCCTGAGGCCTACGCGCCCTACACGCTCTCGAGCTACGGAGTTTTCATCGCGTTTCTCCGCACCGTTGGCGAACCGGCCGCGCTTTCGCGCGCGCTTGACGCCGCCGTCCTGAAGATGGATAAGTCCATCCTGCCGCAGCAAACGGGAACTGTTACTGACCAACTCGAACAATTTCAATATGCGCAACCGCGTTTCGGGCTGGAGATTTTCTCCGTATTCGCCGCCATCGGCCTTATTCTTGTTAGCGTTGGTGTTTATAGCGTTGTGTCCTATACCGTTTCGCAACAGAATCGCGAAATCGGCATCAGGATGGCGCTTGGCGCATCCAGAGGCAATGTGCGCCGCTTGGTGATGAGATCGGGAATGCGCTTCATTGTCATTGGAATATTGGTGGGGCTTGCCGCGTCGCTGTTACTGCTGCGCGTGCTCGCCAGCCAGGTGTTCGGAATCAAGACGTACGACCCCATCACTCTTATTGCCGTTGTCATTTTGTTAGGTGTGGTGGGACTCGCGGCGTGTTACGTTCCTTCGGTTCGGGCCACACGCGTTGATCCGCTGGTTTCGCTGCGGTATGAATAAGCGAAACGGACGCTTTTACTGTAAGCCCGCGAGCACCATGTAATAGCCGGCAAGCGCGAGTGTCACGGCCACTATCTCGCGCTTGCGTGGCCGGAAAGACCAGCGTTCCAGCGTACCGATAGCCATGCCGCCTGTCATTGCGATCAGACCATGACCGGTGAACATGCACGCGAGCATCAAAGGCCAGCAACTCCATATACAAGCGAAGCCAATGGTTGCGCCGAAGCGGATGCAGTCCCTGTCTGCGTGCCAGCCGAGTGGATTGAGCGGCAATCTGCGATGACAAGCGACCAGCGCACGTTTATGCGTGCGCGTTGTGAACCACCAAGCTGCGAAAGCAAACAGACATGCCGGAATCATGTACGTATGAGTTTGCGGTAGCTCACGTAGAGCCGCCGGCAAAACGCCGGCTGCAAGCCACAGGCCCAAATACCCGATCAGAAAACCCGTGATCGCTCTGTACCGGCGCAGCCAAAGGCTGCGAGCAGCGGTGAGACGAATGCTTTCCAAATTGAACGGCAACATCATGGCCGCGGTCATGCATATCCAGTAGGACGTTTCCTGAAAAAAACTTCCGGTGTGATGCATTTCGTGCCCGGCATGCTGCCAGGCGTGAACCAGCATGATCGACCATGCCAACGCGCAAGCCGCAACGCACCACCACTCGGGGTGAGCCCAAAAGAAAGGGCGTAGCGCGGTTGGCGGCAACCGTCTTGGCTGTACCAGGACGGAACTCATGCGAAATAGAGACTCACTCGACCGATTCGCACGCGAGGCACCGGCGCATCCCAGCTTCCCGCGATGAAGAACACCCTTAGGTTATGGGGGTCCCAATCCTTCATCGCCATCAAACGGGTGAACACCGCCGTTACATCCATGCTGAAAGTCATCCCATTTCCGCCGTGCTCTCCAGCCGGATTACTCGCTTCAACCAAGCCGAAGAGCCCCAAACTGCCCGCGCGCAAGTCAGGATGTTGTTGCGGTTCATCGCCCGGCGGCAAGTCAAGGTACACGCCAAAGGGAGGAGCGCGCTTCTCCCCCGTGACGTTTTCAACGTGCAGCACCACTTGCCGTTGCTTCGAGCCCTCATGCAAAAGGGCCGGACCAGAAGGTGGATGCATAGCAATAGAAATCTGCGTCATTCCTGGACCGATATAGAAGGGCGCGGTGGTAGCTCCGACCATTTCGGGAATCCGCGGACTGGACTTTCGCGAATCTTTTTGATCTGGCGGTGATTGCATATTTGACTCCTTTGAAACAAATAAATTTGTGGGCACATCGAGCGATGGAGGACGCTCGTGAAAAAGGTTGGCCGCCAGAATCAGATTGGCGAGCGCCAGCGTCGTTTCGGATTGACGAAGCCACATATAGATTTAAGGAGCGTTGTTGAAAGGATCGCTCGTGTCCTCATATTCGTACGAAAGCGGTGCGGCTCTGGTATTCAAAACTTGCCGCGAGGTCATTCGCACCGGTGCGCCAGTCGCATCATGGAAGTCGAAAGCGAAATCCAGCCAGCCTTTGGAGTCCGTTTTGGAAGTGGCATCGCCTACGTTCTCGTTGGGGTTGCGATTTAGATTGCCCAGCATCTTTTGCCGCTGAACCCATCCTTCCCAAAGGCGGTCGATATTGCAATGATGAAGCCAAAACATGGGGTCAAGTGGCGCGGTCGAGAAAAGACTCATGAAGCCGCCGGAGCCTCCAAGGCGGCTATGCACATTATTGTGCGGTGTTTGTTCCAGCGAACCCGACGTCCCCGGCGGGTGATTGACAACTTCTGGTCCGCCAAAACTCGGAAGCGGACTCGGAGGCTTGATTCCAAACGGCGTGACCTTCAAACACTCCACGACTGTGTCTGGACCGGCGTTAGGATCGATATCAAGAAAAGGCTGCCCCGCATTCGCATTCGGAGTGCGCTCGTTAACCCAAAGATAATTGTGCGTGTCCGGCGTGCCGTTTGGCAGCGGGACTGGCAGCGGTTGCGCTAGAGTTTGGTTCCGGAAAGGCGCGGGCAGCAGCGCGGCCGATGGGGAAGCACTGTAGTTCCAGTAGGGCAGCGCCCAATCCGTTGGGCCATTTGGAAGACCCGCCACAATACGCATGACAATTTTTTCGAAGAAGTGTAAGTACATTCGATGCCATGAGAGAAAGAACCAGCTTCCGTGTTGGCACTTCCTCCAGTAGGTGCTTCGATCACCGGGAAGCGGATAGTCTTGGTCGTTTGCAAATGGGTCTGGATTCCTGGGATCGTTGCGACGCACGGCAGTAGTGCTGTCATTTATCGGGTAGTCATGAATCGCCGCCTGATAGCGCCAGCTCGTCGCGACGCGAAGAGGCCTACTCTGCATTTCCCGAATTGCCATGTTAAAAAAGACAAGAATCGGATCATTCGCGTCTAGCTTGCTTACGTCGCGGCGTATGCGAACAGGCGGGGGCACCGCCGGTCTTCTCAGAATTCCTCCAGTACCCATCCTTCGTTCACCTTTTCACAGCGATGTCACTGCCGGCCCTCAGCACCGGATCGGCCGCGTCATGCGCAGTCTTTGCCGCATTTATGGTTGGATCATTCAATGTGCCATCGACTACGATGTCTCCGAATTTAGGCTTGTAGTCGCGTTGGAAGGCTTGGACGGGGTCGCCAAGACCGGGAATAGCTATCGGCGGGTTTACCTCGTAGCCTAGATTTTTGAGTCGAGTACGCGTGGCTTGAGTAGCGTCGGTTTCAGGGACGTCGATTGCCACATCCATTTCATATTCAAAATCGTATGGATCTTCCGGTTTGGGCGGCGCAGCGCCTTGTGCCTCTACCGCTTTGGGGCGGCTCCATTTCACGTTGACGGTTGCTGGAGGCTTTTGAATCCGCAACATAATAACAGCATCTTCTTTGTCGCCGCCGGCGGATGAACCGGCAGCTGCGGCTGGAGTAGTGCCCGGCGGGCTTGGCGGAACGCCTGTCGCCCTGTCGCCTCGGGGCTGTTTTCCTGGTTCGGTTATCAGGCAAGGCGCAAACGGGAGCGGTCGCCCCTGTGGGTCAAACAGCCGGATTTTGACAAGCGTTAGTGCGGCTTCGCACGGTGAGTTGGTCGTCAGTCGCTGATAAAACCGGCAGGCGAATGTATCTTTCTGATCGTCGAACTTGCGATCCTGATCCGCAAGACGTTTGCTGCGCCGCTGCTGGCCATCGGACCAAAATCTTTTTATGCAGCCGGCCGTTCCTTCGTTAGCCCGTGGGCAAGGCCACTTGGATGCGATAACCTGACTGCCCGGGCGAAACAGAAGAACTATCACGCGGCGATTGGGAGAGTTGGCATCGTTTCTCGCCGTCTTATCCTTCTGGCTCTCGAAGGCATTGTTCTTTTGTGTCGAGAAAATCAATACCGGGTTGAATTCGCTGCAACCCTGGTAGTCCCCTTTACCATTGCCATCGGCGCCTTGGGCGAGAAAATCTTTTTTGGTTAAGTTAAGGTCCGCCGGATAAAGCTTCTGCATGTAAGCTTTGAACAACTCACTGTCCGACGTGCCAGCAGGCAGACTAGTAAAGTCCTGCATCGCTTGCCGCGGCTTCGCGCCCCAGTTCTCTTGCTGGGCGACTTCTTGCCACAATTGAACGGCGGTGGCTGAATCCGACTTCGAAATGAGCAGGGCATAGACTACCGTCGCTCGACGACCGCTGAGACCTTTGTTGTAATCGTCCGTGCCTATTGGATCGGCGTGGCCGAAAACCGAAAGCGGGGGGTAATTTGTCTTTTGCGACGTAGCATCAGTCTGCTTGTTTGCCTCCCGTAAACTCGCCAGCATGTTCAGTTCGGTCGCCACGTCGGAAGTGACGAACGAGGAATCGAACGCGAACCGAATATCGTCGACGCGCCAGCAGGCTATGGGGATCAGACGCAGAGCAGCCGTGTTTAGCTCGCTCGATGTAGAAGGCGCAACGAGCAACTCGAATGGGTCTGCCTCCGGGTGCTTGCCAGCAACGCCACCATCTGAAGCGTTATGCAGTCCACCCGTCTCGTTGTCGCCCATTTAGCAGGTCCTTGCTGATCCTTCAATTAGTGGCTTTCGGCCCTAACACCCATGAAGCTGTTTGAGCTTCGCCTGAGTGGCGGGGCCGCATTTTCCATCGACGGTCAGGTTTTGGTCGCACTGGAACTCCTCGACCGCCGATTCAAAAGCGTCATCTGCCGGTCCGCCGACATCGCCTGCGAAGTAGCCGAGATTGTTCAGGCGAGCTTTCTGACCGGAAAGCTTATCGACCGGATCCAAATGGCCGATCTTGATCGGGATCTCCACATTTTCGAAAGGCGTTTCGTCGGAATCCACAATGAGAACGGCCTTTTTTGCGTCAGGCTGGATAGGAAGCTCAATTAGTCCGCTACCATCCGATGTCAGTTTGTGGGAATCACCATCGACGATCAGATTGCAGGAAGCTCCGGCGATCGGCTTTTCGTAAACGTCTTCGAGCACCAGCCGCAGTTGGAGTTGTTCTGTACTGACTTGAAACTTGTGCCGCTGGTTTGTGCTGCGCGATTCCTCGCGAAGCTCCAAATCGGGAATGAACACTTGATCGCCAGGAAACAAAATGTTGGGATTCTGGCGAGTTTGCTTCAACTGAGCATTCTGGGGGTGATCCCAGATGATGCTGTAACTGTGGAACCCGTTCTCTTCGGCAATGCCGAAGAGATGATCGCCTTGCTTAACTGTGTAGGTCTTGGACATAACTGAGCCGAGAAGCAGTTACTTAGGCGTCCAAGTGCGCTTATCGCGCTTCGGGAATGTTACTTTGCAGGTGCCGGGATCAATTCCGTCAACGCGAGCCAGGCCTTTTTCGTCGAGTGTGCCCTCCGCCAGCGTCTGACCGTCGGGCAACGTCACGCGATACGGCTCGCCAGGCACTGGTTTGTTGTTCTGATCGAGTAACTCAATTTCGATCCAAGCCTGCTTCTCCTGGTTCTTCGGACTATTCGGGTCATGCCAGGGCGCATTGCTAGTGGATGCACTTGATGATCCCGAGCCGTTGTTCCCATTTCCAGCTCCATTGCTGTTACTCTGGCCCGGACCAGGCAAGCTTCCCTTTTCGCCCGTCTTGGCATCGTCAGCGACCGCCGCAGACAAGGGTGAGATGGGTGAAACCAGATTACCCGGCATGCCCGACAACGCAGCTCCGCCGCTGTTGATCATCACCATGGGGCCGAAGATTTGTACGCCAGCGGCGTTGATGGTGACGTAACTGCCCCCAACCTTAATAGTCAGTCCAGTCATTGCCTCCACAACCACGTTCATGCCCTTGATGTAACAAGAGCCCGTTACCTGCGTGCTCTGGCTCCCGGTGATTTGTTCGATCACATCGCCCTGAACCGCCAGCGAGTGTGAACCGCTTATCGAGATCGCCTGTTTGCCGGAAATCGCCAGATGATGATCGCGAGCAATTTGCTGGACTTGATCCCGTTGAATCGTTTCGTGCTTGTCTCTCGAAATCTGTTCGATCTTGTCGCGCTGTGTGATCAGATGCCGGTCGCGGCCGATCCATTCGCGGCGATCGTTCTTGATCCTGACATCCAGATCCTTCTCGCCATGAATAAAAACTTGTTCAGATCCCTTTTTGTCGTCCAATCGAATCTCGTTAAATCCACCGCCGCCGGGAAAACTCAGCGTCTTCAACGTCATCTTGCTTCCTTCATCAGGCAGCTTGTAAGGTGGTGTGTGGTCGGCGTTGTACAAGCGGCCGGTTATAACCGGGCGATCCGGATCGCCTTCCAGAAATTCGACAATGACTTCGTGCCCGATGCGCGGCAACTGAACCGAGCCCCAGCCTTTGCCCGCCATACCCTGCGAAACGCGTATCCAACACGAGCTAGTGTCGTCGTATTTGCCTTCGCGGTCCCAGTGGAACTGCACTTTGACTCGCCCGTACTGGTCCACATACAGGTCTTCGCCTTGGGGGCCGGTTACAAATGCGGTCTGGGGACCTCGAATGAAAGGGCGCGGGGTTACGCGCGGTGGCCGATAAACGGTGTCCGCCGGAATCGCAACAAAGCGGTTTTGATAGCGTTCGCCTTCATTGTGATCGCCGACATATAGACCGCCTTGCTCTGCTTCGTAATCCAGCGAGCACAGCAGGAACTTGCCGGTTTGATCGGACCGGAAGTTCTGCTTCATAGTAAACGTGAACCCCGGGACGAACCCGCGGCAACTGCTTTGGCCGTAGACGGTATCGATCGCGGCTTCCTCTTCTTCGATGCGTACCCGCGTCAGTTGCTCGGCATCGTCCATGGTGCCGAAGCGACCAGGATAGTCGTAGCGTTCCAGGTCGGGCCCCGGAACTTTGGAAACTGTCGGGACGCTGTTTATTAAGTGAAAGGTGGGCTGGGTGAACTGAAAATCGGCTTGCGTCCACTTCCTGGGATGCACTTCTACGCTGCGAATCCAGTCGTTTATGTAGTTTTCGCCGGCATTAAAACCGGCTCCGGTCGCCGGCTCCCACATAACTTCCGAGTCCAACGCGCAGGGCTGGTGATTCTGCGGTCCATCCGCGAGTATGAGGATGTGCGATTTGTCGGTGTGCTCGAAGTAGTAGCAGATTCCTTCTTCTTCGAGCAGCCGTGAAATGAACTCGAATGCCGTTTCACGGTATTGCACACAGTATTCGCGGGCGGTGTACTTTTTGGATAACTCCAGCTTATAGTTGGTGAGTCCGTAGCGTTGGAAAATGGCTTCGACGATTTCCGGCGTGGTTTTGTTTTGGAAGATGCAGCAGTTGGTGGTGCGGGTGAGAAACCAGAGTTCGGGCACCAGGCGGGCGCGGTAATGGGCCAGACGGTCTTGCGTTGGGATGAGCGTGAACTGGCTGATGAAGCCGTTGATGCAACGTTGTTCGTTATCGTCAAACAAGATACGAACGGTTGCAGGCTGTGCGATCAGCTTCATGGGAGCGATCTGGTAGTTCTCGGAAGCCAATTCCAAGGTGACTTCGAACAATTGAGAAATTGCTTCGTGGCCGTGCAGGCTGCGGACGATGAGCGCATCCGGCCCCAGCGGCGTATCGATCTGCAGTAGCCGTGCGGTCTGAGTTAGTGCCCCTGCCGCTATCGTTGCGCCCATGTCTCAAATCGTTAGCAAGCTTTGTGCCACCGCCGTTGGGACGTCTTCAGTGAGGATGCTTTCAGACGGTCCGTTTGGGTAGCAAGTTGCTAACGTAATCGCCGGGAGAGTTCGTTTATGCCTCCAGCCGCCAGAATTACCGATCCGCACGTCTGTCCCATGGTCACCGGCATCGTTCCGCACGTAGGCGGTCCGATTCTTCCGCCCGGCTGTCCCACAGTCATCATTGGAGGCCTGCCCGCGGCGCGTCAGACTGATATGGCTACGTGCGTCGGCCCTCCGGACGCAATCGCTATGGGCTCCACATCTGTGGTGATCGGCTATCTTCCGGCCGCCAGGATGGGCGATCCGACAATACACGGTGGCGTCATCGTAATGGGCTGTCCCACTGTCATTGTTGGCGGCTGACGAGTTTCCGACATTTCTGCCGCGGCAATAAACCCAACTCACTGCCGGTGGCGACAACCATCTAGGCAAAACACTACCCTGGTAAAACAGTCCCTCAAGCACCACGAAGCTAGAGCGTCTTACCCCGATGAAGTCTCGATAGAATGCGAGCGAGACCGACGGGTGACGAATGGCCGAAAAGGGCAAAGTAAAAGTCGGGATCATCGGATCCCAATTCGAAGCCGACATTCACGCAGCTTCATTTCAACTCATGCCGGAAGAGGCGGAAGTTGTCGCCGTCGCTTCACCGACTCTCGGTAATGCAGAGCGGCTGGCGAAAAAATATTCTATTCCGCGCATTTTTCTCGATTACCGCGAAATGCTCAAAGAGCGCGACATTGAGATGGTGACCATTGCCGCTCCTAACCGGCTGCACGCCCAAATGACCGTAGACATTGCGAACGCGGGCAAGCATGTTGTATGCGAGAAGCCGCTTTGCATGACGCTGGCGGAGGCTGACGAGATGATCGATATCTGCCGCCGCAAAGGCGTCATTCTTGCCTACGCGGAAGAATTGTTTTTTACGCCGAAATATGTCAAAGCGAAAGAAATCGCGGACCAAGGTGGGTTCGGCAAGGTGCATTTGGTAAAGCAGAGCGAAAAGCATTTTGGCCCGCATAGTTCGTGGTTCTGGGATGTATCGCAATCCGGCGGCGGAGCTTTGATGGATCTCGGTTGCCACGGCATCGCCTTCTGCTATTGGTTCCTGGGGCGGCCTCCGATAAAAAGCGTCTATGCACAGCTTGGAACCTATGTGCATGGCAACAAAACCAAAGGCGATGACGAGGCCATTTGCATCATCGAGTTCGATGGCGGCTTGCTGGGAATGGTGGAATGCAGTTGGACGAAGCGCGGCGGCATGTTCGATAGGACAGAGATCTACGGGGAAGGCGGCGTCACGTACGCCGATCTGCACATGGGCAACGCCCTTCCCACCTACAGCGAATATGGCTTTGGGTATGCCGTAGAAAAAGCGCCGAGCACTACTGGCTGGAGTTATCCGGTCTTCGAGGAACATTGGAATTACGGCATTCCGCAAGAAATGCGGCACTTCGCGCGATGCGCTCGCGGTAAAGAAGCGCTTCAGGCGAGCGGCGAAGACGGACGCGTGGTGATGCAGGCGCTCTATGCAGGCTATGCATCCGCCGGCGCTGGTCAGAAGATCAAAATGCCGTACGAGTCAAAAACCTCCAGGCCGATCGACGAATGGCTCAACAAACGGAGTACTTGAGTCTGTCTAACGATTGAGAGGACAATCACCAGATGGCAAATCAAGGTTTGGACCGCCGCACGGTGCTGGAAATGTTATCGAAAGCAGCGGCGGCCAGCCAGTTCCCGGGTTTCAGCCGCTGGGCGTTTGGAGTTGGGCAACATCACATGGAAGATTCGACCGCCCAGCCATCGAATCGTCACTACTCGCCTACCTATTTCAGTCGCTCCGAGTATCGAACGATTGAAATTTTAACGGATCTGATCATTCCAGCGGATGAGACGCCCGGTGCTAAAGAAGCGGGCGTTGCTGAATTCATTGACTTCATGGCCGCGCACAGTGAGCAAGAAATTCAGGCGCCGATGCGCCGGGGACTTGCGTGGTTGAATGCGACTGCTCAGAATGCCTACGGGTCTGTCTTTGCGAATTTATCGCCGGAACAACAAACGGCAATTCTCAAGTCTGTTGCATACCGTAATCACAGCGCTTCCCAAAATGTCACCGGACGAGCGTTCTTCCTCCTCATACGGCGATACGCGACAATGGGCTATTACACAAGCCGCGTTGGACTTGCGGAGTTGGATTTTCCGGGATTGCGTCTATACACGCACTCTCCTGCATGCCCCCATATAAATGATCCGGAGCATCTCCACTTACCTCCGCCGAGGTTTTAATGCCTAAGACGAACTACGACGTCATCGTTATCGGAACCGGCGCCGGCGGCGGCATGGCAATTCACACGCTCTGCCAGGCGGGCGCAAAAGTCTGCGCACTGAATGGTAGCCGCCGCCTGAATCCAAGCAAAGACTTCCGCAATCACCGCAAGCCGTACGATATGCCGTTTCGGGGATTCGGCGAACCCGAAAAACGGCGTCACTGGATCGGCTACATGGACAACGAGTACACCGAAGGCATTTGGGAGCACGAAATTGTCTTTACAACCGCCCCAGGAACGAAGTGGACCTGGCGACGCTGCTTTGCAGTCGGCGGCAAAACGAATTTCTGGGGCAGATCGTCCGCGCGTTTTGCCGAAATCGATTTTCGTGCAGCAAGCCGCGATGGTTACGATGTCGACTGGCCGTTGAGCTATGAAGAAATTGCGCCGTACTATGCCCGTGTGGAGCGGATGATCGGCGTTGCCAGCACTGTGCAAAACCGGCCCAGCAATCCGGATGGCGAATATCTTCCCCCGATGAACTTTCGCTGTATCGATCGAATTCTAGAAAGCGGAGCCCGTAAGATTGGCATTCCCTATTTGCCTGACCGAATCGCACAATTGACAGTGCCTCATGCGGGCCATCCGTCTTGCCACTATTGCGCTAACTGTACTGAAGGATGCGATGTGGGCGCATTCTTCTCGACACCCTGGTTTTTCTTGCCAGGCGCGGAAAAGAGCGGCAATCTCGAGTTACGTACAAACGCTCTCGCGAAGAACATCCTTGTGGACGAGAATGGTCACGCTAAGGGCGTGGCATATATCGATCGAACTTCCAAACAGGAAATCGAAGTCTACGCGAAAGTTGTTGTTGTAGCCGCCTCGTGCTTGGAATCGGCGCGCATCCTGTTGAATTCGAAATCACGCCAGTGGCCGGATGGAATGGCAAATTCGAGCGGTCAGGTGGGACGCAATTTGTGTGACCATCTCTATGGCACGACAGCGCGCGGATACTTTCCGCAATTGCTGGGTCAGCCGAGCTTTCCGGATAACGTCTCATCGAGCACCGTGGCTTGGATGCCGCGCTGGCAGAATTTGGATAATCCGCGCGAAGAGAAATTCATTCGCGGCTATTCGGTTTACCCCGATGGCGGCTGCAGCGAGTTTCCCTGGTACTTCGATCAGATCGAAGGATTTGGCCGCGACTACAAGCGTCAGATCAAGCGCCGCTATCCCACGCCCATCAGCTTCTATATACAGGCTCCGTCTCAGCGCAGTGACAAAAACTTCGTCGATATCGATCCGCAGGTGAACGACGTCTACGGCATTCCCGCCGCGCGGATTCACTTCGAATGGGATCAAAACGCATTATTGATGTGGGAGCACGGCAAGCACGCGTGCGAGCAACTGCTACGGGCAAGCGGCGCCGAATATCTGGGACATGCGCTCGAACCCGACATTCCAGGAACCAGCCTGCACGAAACAGGTACGCTGCGGATGGGCAACGATCCTAAGAAATTCGTGACAAATCGGTTCGGCCAGACGCATGACGTGCCCAATCTATACGTCTGCGACGCGAGTGTCTTTCCGAACTGCACAGACAAAACAACCACCATCTCGATCCTCGCGTTTTCCCTGCGGACTACGGAGCATCTCATAGACAATCTGAAAAGACTCTAGCCGCTGGCGCGGTGCAAAAATATCGTGTCCGTCATGTTCTGTGTCTTCGCATTTGACATAGAATCTTGAGAGCGAAGTTTGTTAAAGGACTCTGATGAACATTTTTCCGAAACAATGCTTGATCACCGCAGCAACCGCCGTTGTTCTTCTGCTCTCGAGCTGTTCGCCAGCCCCTAAAACCGCGGACAGCGATAGTGCCGACAAGCCTGCCGCGCCGGCCGGCCCTCCGCAACCTGTGACCGCGAAAACGGCTTTTTGGCCAATGTACATGGCTGCCCGCAGTTGGGCCACCGATCTGGTGACACTTAAGGTCGATAGCAAAGATGTTGGAGGCGTCAAGAATCAAGACGGCAAAGCCGCACTATGGGAAGCGACGTTCGCATCCCCGACCCAACATGCTTATCGAGTTTATACTTACGCAATCGCTGCCTATCCTCCGGATATCTATAAGGGCGTCACATCAGGTCAAACGATGGACTGGGGTGGGCCAACTAGCAACGTGTTGCCCGTTCAACTTTCCGATTTCAGTACGGATTCCGACGCCGCGTACACAGCGGCGGCCGCCGAGGCGTCCGCTTGGCTAAAAAAGAACCCAGATAAGCCGCTCACAGGTTTTGCACTTGGGAATGCCGCCAAATTTGGCGCTCCGGTCTGGGTTTTGACGTGGGGAAGTGACAAATCCGGATATCGGGCATATGTGAACGCCACCACCGGCAAGGTGCTGAGTAAAAAATAGCCGCCTGTTGCGTATATCCGAACCAGCGCCTTCCGCCTAACAGCGCGCGACCATTCCCGGTGTGGCGTTTTTCCCTCGGAGTGTCGGCAAAATTGGGTCTTTATACTACCTATCTGCATCGAAAGAGCTGATTTGGCGCGCGAAATGAGAGAACTATGCCTTTACTGATTCAGTACCTGAGACGATATTGGCCGCTTGTAGCTTTGGCGCTGCTCCTTGCTGCGGTGAATCAAGTCTTCTCTCTACTCGACCCGCTGATCTTTCGCTACATTATCGACCGTTACGCGACCAAGTATCACCAGTACACGACTGCGCAATTTATCGGTGGTGTCTCCCTCTTGTTGGGCGCAGCCGTTGGCGTCGCGTTTGTCTCGCGAATCGCCAAGAATTTTCAAGACTATTACGTAAATGTGGTAACGCAGCGGACGGGCGCTCAGCTCTATGCGGATGGCGTAGAACGCTCGCTCTCGCTGCCTTATGCAGTGTTCGAGGATCAACGAAGCGGAGAAACCCTTGGCAAGTTGCAAAAGGTGCGGACGGATGTGGAGCGTTTCATTACCGCATTCGTTAATATCCTTTTCACGGCCACGGTAGGCGTTGTCTTTGTCACCATCTACGCGCTCCGAGTTGACTGGATCATTGCGCCAGTATTTCTCGCCACGGTGCCGGTTCTCGGCGGCATCAGCTCTTTCCTGAGCCGCAGAATAAAGGCCATTCAGAAGAAGATTGTTGCGGAGACGACGGCGCTGGCGGGTGCCACCACCGAATCGCTGCGCAATATCGAACTAGTTAAGACGTTAGGACTGGCACATCAGGAAATCAGCCGCCTAAACACAACAACGGAGAAAATCCTGAAACTGGAGCTCAAGAAGGTTCGGTATCTGCGCGGCTTGGGATTTCTGCAAGGCACCGCAGTGAATCTTTTGCGCACGGGCATTCTGTTTCTGATGCTGTATCTGATCTTCACGCAGCGGATAACAGTGGGCGAATTCTTCTCTTTGTTCATTTATTCTTTCTTCGTCTTTGGTCCCCTGCAGGAACTCGGCAATATCATCAATATCTATCGAGAGACCGAGGCGTCTTTGAACAATTTCGAAGAGATCCTCCAGATCGCGCCGGAGCCAAAACCTGCGAATCCCGTGCCACTCGGTAGCTTGGAATCGTTGGAGTTTGACGCCGTTACCTTTCAACATCGAAGTTCGAACAGGCCCGCCGTTTGCGACGCAAGCTTTAATATCGCGAGCGGCGAAACAGTTGCGTTTGTCGGCCCTTCCGGCGCTGGCAAGACAACACTAGTTAAGCTGCTGGTTGGCCTCTATCACCCGCATACTGGCGCCGTTCGCTACAACGGCATCGATGCTACCCAGATCAACCCGGATGAGCTGCGCGCGCAGATTGGGTTCGTTACGCAAGATACACAGCTTTTCTCGGGAACGATTCGGGAAAACCTCCTTTTTGTGAGACCGGACGCAACAGATACTGAATGTCTCGATGTGTTGCATCGCGCTGCCGCTGACTCACTACTGGCTCGTGCCGACAAGGGCCTCGATACGCTGATTGGCGAAGGCGGAGTTAAAGTATCTGGCGGCGAGAAGCAGCGCCTTTCCATTGCCCGCGCGTTGTTGCGCAACCCGCGGCTGTTGGTCTTTGATGAAGCGACTTCTTCACTGGATTCCATCACTGAAGAAGAGATCACGCGCACGATTCGCGACGTAGGTCAGCGTTCCGATGTAATGACTATTCTGATTGCTCATCGGCTCTCCACCGTGATGCACGCGGACCGCATCTATGTTCTCGAGCGCGGACACATCGTAGAGCAAGGTACTCACCCGAAGCTGGTGGCCAACACGGGCCTGTACTATGCGCTGTGGCGGCAGCAGATTGGGGAGAACGCGTCGGAACCTGCTCCCCTCGCCGCAGCGTAGCGCCGGCTTAATGCCCGAATTCAAATGTCACATTGGCGCTACAACTCTTCCAATGGCCCTTGTCGCCAGCAGCGATTACACCCAAATTCGACACCGACCGGCAGTCCGCGCCAATCCAAAGACGATGCGCATGATCCACCGCGACTTTGCCGCCTACCGATAATTCAGACAACCATTCGTCATTAAATGGAGTCGGAGAACGAAGCGGAGCCAGGCGATTGCCGCTTGCCCGAATTATTGCGCCGTTTTCGCTCTAAGCGTTGATTCCACCATATGTGCCGAAGAACTCAATACGATCATGCGCAGCCTTTCGCAGAATTTGCGCACCGAAAGGCGGTAGTGTAAACCGGCTGTGTTCAGTTTGCGGCCGGTTGATGCAAAAAGAACATTCAAGTCCCGGCACGCTGAATGGGTTGTTCATGACCGAATACGGCGTGTCGAATCCAGAAACAGTAGGAGATAGATCGTACCCGAACGAACGGATCGTCCAGCCCTTGAACACTCCGGACGGTGTTTGCTTCTCGCCGGTGGGATTACGTGTGGTGACGACATTCGCCATAGTAGGTGAGGTCGTTTTTGGAGAAAAAGCGAAGCTTCGTGTTGCAGTCGCATTGGCCAACCTTCCGGGTTGAATCGCAGTTTGCGCCAACATGATTCTTACGCCAAATAGAATCGAAAACAAGCGATAAGGCCAACGTTGAAACATGGGATCGCCGTCAGAAAGATTGCTATCTGCTGCGTCACAGCCGTCTACATTGCGCTCTCATCACAATGCTCTGTTGTGGACGTCAACCAAATGTCTATGGTTGCGTAGGGCCGGCGCGATCTTGTACCGGACAACAGGTCCGGTCATGATTTCGGCCCGCTTAGAACCAGGAACGCTTCATTGGATTCTTAGACATTTCGCAGTTAAATCTGCTGCACCGTAAACTGCCTTTATGGATGAGGAGCTCTGGACGGCCGTTGATCGACACATCGTGGACAAGCTTATTCCGCATGATCCCCCGCTACAGCAAGCGCTGTCAGATAATGCCGCCGCAGGGTTGCCAGCCATCGATGTCAGCCCGGCTTTGGGCAAGTTTCTGCACATCCTGGCTCGTATTCAGGACGCTCGAAGAATTCTCGAGATCGGAACGCTGGGTGGCTATAGCACCATTTGGATGGCTCGCGCGTTGCCTCAAGATGGCAAGCTGATAACTCTCGAAATCGAGCCAAAGCATGCCGATATCGCGAGCGTGAATATCAAGCGCGCTGGCCTGTCGTCGTTTGTGGAGATCCGGCGCGGCCCGGCCTTGGATTTGCTTCAACTCCTGTGGAACGAATCGACGCATCCGTTCGATTTGATCTTCATCGATGCCGACAAGCAAAGCAATCCTGCGTATCTCGAATGGGCAATTCGTTTCTCGCGCCCCGGAACCATCATCGTCTGCGACAACGTGGTTCGCAAGGGTGCTCTTGTAGACGCAGAAAACCGCGAAGAATCGATCCAGGGCATCCGCCGATTCTTTGAAATGATCGCCGCCGACCCTCGCTTGGAAGCGACGGCCTTGCAGACTGTCGGAAGTAAGGGCTACGACGGATTCGCGTTGGTTCGTGTGCGCGCGTAACGACTAGCTATTTCTGTGCGGGGCGACGGGAATGGCACTGGGGCAGGGCCGAAGATAACTGCCGGATGATCGCCTATCGGGCCCAACAAAAAGCCGCCGGCTTTTTACCCGGCGGCTTCGTATTTCAGAACTGCAACTGATGAGGGAACTTGAATCAGTCCCCCATCGCCCCCACTTCTTGTTTTTCAACTTCCACCGGTTTCGATGCGGAGGCAAGCAAGCCATCCAGCGGAACGAAACCTTCCTGTTTCTTTTCGCCGAGGATGTGTTCGCGATACAGTTGCGCCATCTTCTCGTTCTCGAGTTTCTTTTTCAGCGCTTCGTCGCGCGCGCGAATCTTTTCTTCCCGGGCGTTCTTGGCGATGCCCTTGAGCTCTAAGTCGTGCTGCCGGTCCGCTTTCACGTGCTCGTCAACCAACACCAGGTGGTGCTCCTTGCTGTTGAGCGGAACAGATTTGTTGCCGGCAAAGATCTCATGCCGTCCGTGCTCTTCATACCACTTGGTGAGCGTCGCGGTCATATGCATCTTTTCGATGATGTTCCGCCAGCCCACGCCGGTGTTGTAAGCGCAGAAGGAAATTTCACCTTCCTGCGTTGCGTACGGAATAATGCACTGCTCGGTGCGCCGGAAGTCGTAGTTAAAGAGATCCTGGAACCACATACCTGCTATGAACAGGAAGTTCCAACGGTCCGCGCGTCGCTTCTCGATATCGGCGCGCGTGCGGTCGCCGGTTACCTTGCCGTAAGCCCCTGTCGTTGCCTTCTTCGACATGCCGAAGCATTTGTCGAACTTCTGGACCAGGTCGCTCAGCTTGAAGTGCTTGGGCGCATTAAAAGGATTATAGTTGCGGAGCAGTGCCAGCGTGACGCCAAGTACCGATAACGTGCGCCCGCGTGCTCCGTCATTGATGCGGGCTACGTCTTTGGCGAGTTGATCCGCGTTCAGGAACGCGGTCACCGGAACGTGTTCTTTCGTTTCTTTGTCGCACATGACGGCCATGCCGATACCGCAGTTCGGGTGGCAGCCGCAGCTCAACTGTCCCCAATCCGCGGCCGGTCCGTGAACCAGGTCCGCGAAATCGGAGAACGTGCTCATGAAGCTGATCGGGAACCAGTCGCGCACCGGTTCGCCGATGCCGGTTTGATTCTTTACGTCGTGCGCCAGATGAGACAGTGTATAGCGCTGGGCTTTTCTACGTTCTTCAGTGACCGCTTCGTCGCGGCCTGTGAATGAAACTGGCTGGAAGGAAAGAAACGGAATCTTCTTGGGATTATCCAGCGCGAACTGGACCACATGTCCCACTTGTTCATTGTTGATTCCATTGACGATGGTGATGACGGGAACGATGTCGACGCCCGCGCTCCAAAGATTTTCGATCGCGCGCAGTTTCACATCGAACAGATTGCCGACGGCGCGGTGCGAGTTCGCGGCATTGCCGATGCCATCAAACTGCAAATACGCGTAGCGTAGGCCCGCCTCGGCAGCTTCTTTGCAGAAGTCCGGACGCTTGGCGAATTCAATACCGTTGGTGGCTGCCTGCACGCTGTTGTAACCCACCTTGCGGGCATAACGTACCGCATCCAGGAAGTAAGGCGACAGCGTCGGTTCGCCACCTGAAAACTGAACGGACATCTGCCGGCGTGGCTTAATCGAAATTGCATTATCAAGCAGTGTCTTGATGTCTTCCCAGCTCAGTTCATGGACGAACCCCACCTGGTTTGCGTCCATGAAGCACGGGTCACACATCATGTTGCACCGATTCGTCAAGTCAATCGTGAGAACCGACCCGCGTCCGTGCGTGATGGTGCTGCTGCCGTGGTTGTGAAGCGTTTCGTCGTTATGAGCGCGAATATCGCGGCCCGGAAAGACGTCCTCCAAATGCTTCGAAAATGCCGGATCGATGGACATCAGGTCCTCGAAAGGACCATGCTTGGGGCACTCTTTGACCATCATGATCTTGCCGTCGCGCTCGATGATCTTTGCCTTGATCTCGCCGACGGGTTCGTTTAGCAAGACCTTGTAGTCGACTTCGCCGTCGACAATTCTTTGCCGGATTTCGGGGATGCACTTGGGACATAGCGAGTCGGTCTCGCGCGGCCAGCCTAGCGGAGGCTTGGACTTCTGATAGCTTTTCAGCAGCGGCTTATCCGACCACTTCGGTGTGAAGGAAGGGTTTTGCTTGATCTGATTGAGCCCGTCAAAAACCTGCCAGGCGACGTTGGCTCCAGCGGTTATGGCTTTTTCGACGTACTTGATTGGCTTGTGCATTGGTGAAGGTCTACTTCGAGTTCTCCCAAAAAATAGACCCGGAAACCGTATCCCGGATCAAGTTCAGTATAAGTGAGGGCTATCCCATTGAAAACGTATAGGAATTGAACAGTACCTATTGGCGGTTGTATGGAGCCAAAGGGGGTTTGAAATGATAAAGGATCAAACAGGCAAAAGTACTTAACTTTCAGGCACTTACCTACAAAAAGCCTAAATCACCAGGCTCGATAAGCGCCATCCGCGCAGACAACGCTTAAAGAAGCTCCAAAAAGAGATGAAAGTTGCTGAGCAGTAAGGATTTGGCTTTTTGGCCCGTCACCGAAAACAAGGCCTTCCCGCAGCAGTACAACCCGCTCAATCTCGGGAATGATCTCCTCCACGTGGTGGGTAACCAGCAAAAGACTGATATTGCTTTGGGCTAACTGGCGAAGGGTATCTCGCAATTCCCGCTGTGCCGCCAGATCCAGGCTTGTCGTTGGTTCGTCCAGCAAAAGGGTAGGTGGATTATGAATTAACGCCCTGGCAATGAGCAGGCGGCGCGCCTCGCCCGACGAGACTTCATCTAGCCAGCGGTTCGCCAGATGGTCTACATCCAGTCGCTGCATTGCGATACGTGCCGCTTCTTCCATAGCGGGCAGTAGGTGATGATTGGGCCATATCCCAATGGAGCCGAAAAAACCTGACAGCACCAGTTCTCGGCCGGTGATGTCGCGCGTGCAACGAGCCATCAGATCGTTGCTGACGATCCCCAGATGTGAGCGTAGTTCGAAGATGTTCCAACTGGAACGGCCGAGTAGTTCGAAGCTGGAGCCGCAATTGGCGAGCGGATAGCATTCGCGCGTGATGAGTTTGATCAGGGTCGATTTCCCGCTGCCGTTTGGTCCCAGAATGGCAACGTGCTCGCCCTGATTGATTCGCAGGCTGATGGAATTGAGCGCCAGCCGGTCGCCGCGCTGCACGGAGACATTCCGCAATTCAAGTAATGGAGAGTCCAAAATAAGAGTATTGAGCATAACCTCCGAACAGCTCAAAAAGCTGGCTCATGAGTGTGGATTCGAGTTGGTTGGAGTAGCGCCGGCGCTTCCGTTGCAGGATGACTTTGCGCGCTATCAAACCTGGCGCGAGGCCGGCATGGCCGGTGAAATGCAATATCTAACCGATCGGCGCGGTGATATGCGCAATGACCCTCGAAGCCTGCTCGGTTCAGCTCAAAGCATCATCTGCGTCGGCAAGCTGTATAACACAGATCGCCCTTATTCAACGAGTTATCGTGAGGGCGGCCGGGGATGGATCTCGCGCTACGCGTGGGGCGATGACTATCACGAAGTCGTGCGTCGCGGCTTGGAATTGCTGGTCGAAAAAATCGCAAGCCTCCACCACGAGCCGTTCGAATGGAAGATCTGCGTCGATACCGCGCCGCTATTAGAAAGGTCATACGCGCGCGCCGCGGGCTTGGGTTGGATTGGCAAGAACACTTGCCTGATCAATCAGCAGCAGGGTTCATGGTTTTTTCTCGGTGAGGTTTTGCTTTCTATCCCGCTCACCGCTGATGTGCCTCCGCCGGATCGTTGCGGCACTTGTACACGGTGTATTGATGCGTGTCCTACTGCCGCGATTGTTCTGAAACCGGACGGTGGATGGCGTTTGGATGCCCGTGCTTGTATCTCATACTTAACGATTGAGAAGCGCGGCGACATTCCGGCTGAGTTTCAGGCTTCGTTGGCGAATCATATTTTCGGCTGTGACATCTGTCAAGATGTGTGCCCTTGGAATCGCAGCGCTCCGTTCGCGAACGAACAGTCGTTCGCGCCGCGTGAATTCGCGCCGCCTCTTCAGGAACTGGCAACTATGAGTGAAGAGCAATTTCGTACGCGATTTAGCCGTTCGCCGGTTAAGCGAACGAAGTACGCCGGTCTCCGGCGCAACGTGGCCAATGCTTTGAAGAATTGTTTGGGATTGCTGGTTCTCGCATCTCTGATCGGAGGTTTGGGAAAGGCAGAGGACCTTCAAAGCCCATTGGGTAATCCGGGATTCGTTGACTTCTACAACAACAGGTTCGATGAGGCCCTCGCTTACTTCGAAGAACAAGTCAAGGTGCATCCAGATGATCCGGATCAGTACAATCACATCGCGCAGGCGATTCTCTATCGTGAAATGTTTCGCGATGGTGCGCTCGAAAGTGAATTGGTGAGCGGCTCAAACCCGTTCTTGCGCCGCCCGAAAATGGAAATGCCTGTCGCCAGCAAAGAACATTTTGCTGCTGCGATTGCCGAAGCGGAAAAGCTGTCTGAAACGCGGTTAGATTGCAACCCACAAGATGTGTTGGCCCTCTATGCGTTGGGTGTGTCTCATGGTCTTCAGGCGAATTATCTGTTCCTGGTGGACAAGGCTTGGAGCGCAGCCCTGCGCGAAGCAACGGCGGCGCGCAAGGCGGATGAGCGCATCGTACAGATCGATCCGACTTTTGTAGACGCGCACCTGATCCTCGGATTGAACGCGTATGTAGTTGGCAGTCTTCCGTTTTACTTGCGGGCGGTTGGCTTCCTCGGTGGCTTTCATGGCGATAAGCAAGGGGGCATCCGTCAGTTGGAAGAGGTGAGGCAAAAGGGTGTCGTGAACCGCTATGATGCCGAAGTTCTGTTAGCAGCAATCTACCGCCGCGAGCATCAAGCGGGAAAGGCAATCCCGCTGCTCGAGGATTTGGCCAGCCGTTTTCCAGGGAACTATCTATTCCCTCTTGAGATGGTCCAGATGTATAGCGATTTAGGCCGGAAGGATGACGCCCTACGAGTACTCGCACAAGCCGACCGGCTTCGAACCGAAGGCGCGCCCGGATATCGAACCTTGGCGCCAGAAAAGTTGGCCTACCTAAAAGGGAACCTGCTCTTCTGGTACGGCGACCTCGATCCGGCGTTGGCCGACCTAAAGGAAGTTACTCAAAGCGCCGATGAACTTGATTTAAACACCGCTGTGATGGCATGGTTAAGGCTGGGGCAGGTGTACGACATGAGGGGAAACCATGAAGATGCCGTCAAGGCGTATCGCCAGGCGACGAGGGTAGCTCCGAATTCCGGTCCTGCAACCGAAGCCAAAAGCTACATAGCTAACCCGTACAAACGGAAAAGAACGAACGGCTGATATAGGAAATAGCTGAGAGATATATCCCGGCAGAGATACACTATCTGTTCAAATGCACACTGTAGAGCGCGCTGAATCGGCCAAATCCAAATATGCTCTGTACCAACAGCTCTGCGAACAACTTCACGAGCTGATTGGTAACGAACGCAGTTTTGTTGCTAACGCGGCCAATACTTCCGCGCTACTGTTCCACTCGTTGCCCGACGTGAACTGGGTTGGATTCTACATCGCTGAAGGTCCGGAGCTTGTGTTGGGACCATTTCAGGGCAAGCCTGCCTGTGTGCGAATTCCTTTCGGCAAAGGCGTTTGCGGAACGGCGGCGGCGGAAGGAAAGACAGTCATTGTTCCCGATGTGAATCAGTTTTCAGGTCACATCGCTTGCGACACGGCGTCCCGCTCCGAGATCGTTGTGCCGTTACTGAATTGGGGCAAGGTGCTCGGCGTACTCGATATTGACAGCGCCAATCTGAATCGCTTCGACGAAGAGGATGAAGAGGGACTTGAATCTGTCGTTTCGGTTTTCCTCAGTTCTCAACCGACGAACGATCTCCCGGACTTAACCGAAGGGGCTGCCGAAAGTTAGTCCCTGCACATACACTGGAATTTGGCCGCAGTTCAAGATCTACACGAATTAGCCAGCCGAGCGCGGCAGTTGCGAGCAATCGGGCAGCTTCATGCGGCCCGTGAGCATTGGGTCGCGATTCTAAATCTCCTCCCCACCGACGCGCCGGAACGTCTCGGCGTCGAACGCGAAATCGCCAGCATTGATGCCCAACTTGCGCCCAAGCCCAAGACGAATTGGAAGAAGCGCTTAGGCCCTATCGGCGTCGCTCTCGCGGCTCTGGTCAAGTATGGCTCGATCCTGCTGACAAAAGGCAAGTTTCTGATCAGCATTCTTGCCTTTGTCGGTGTCTATTGGGCGCTATTCGGCTGGTGGTTTGCCGTCGGATTGACCGCCTCCGTGTTTATGCACGAAATGGGGCACTATCTTGCCGTGCGGCGCTTTGGCTTTGTGGCGAACATGCCCATGTTCCTGCCTGGGCTAGGAGCGTTCGTGAAGTGGAGAGGCGCGAATGTCGATGAGAATATTCGCGCTCAAATCGCGCTCGCGGGACCGCTGTTCGGTTTGCTTTCCGGTCTGATCTCCTATGGCCTTTTTCTGACGACGGGACAAGGTGTGTGGCTTGCCGTAGCGCAGTTTGCGGGTTGGATCAATCTGCTAAATTTGATTCCGGTGTTCATCTTCGACGGCGCTCCGGCGATGTCCGCGCTAGGCTCGCAAGCGCGTTGGGCGGTCTTGTTGGTGAGCGTGGTTTTGTTCTTTACTTTGAAGGAAGCGCTGTTTGTATTTCTCGCTATTGCCACGGCGTACCGGCTTTGGAAACGCGATTTTCCAGCCCAACCGAGGCAGGCGATCGCATATTACTTCCTTGCAATGGTAATCGGAAATGCATTTCTAAGCTGGTACACGTTGAATCAGGCCAGGGTGCTTTTCCATCGCTAGTCGTCTTTCCAAAACAACTCTGCGTCCGATTGTCTGACGTAGTTGGCATCGAGAACCGCCGGGTCTGCCCACTCGACGGATTCGGCGACTTCCGCCACTGCCGGCGCAAGGTTTCCTGGGACTTCAATCCACTGCTTGTCGGTAAACCGAAATGACGATCCAGCAATAGTAATAAATTCGTAGTCGGCCGGTTCCAGAGTTTCCAGCCAATGTGAAAGATTCACCACCGCTTCGGGAACGACTGGCTCGAGGTTCGGGTTATACACTGCGGCGTACGCCTGATTGCGGCGAGCATCAAGAATCGTCGCGCGAAGCGGCGCGTTGCCCAGAGAAGCCAAAGCCTTCAGGTTCGAAATGCCGATCGCTAATTTACCAGTCGCGGCGGCCAATCCCTTCACGGCCGATAAGCCCACGCGAACCCCGGTGAAAGAACCAGGGCCGCTAGCGGCGGCGAAGCAGTCTACGTCAGATAAAGGAGTGTTCGCAGCGGCAAGGACCTGTTCGATGGCGGGAAAGAGTACATGGGCAAAGCCGTCCGGGGCGTGAACACAAAGTTCCGCGGATATCTTTCCGCCGGATCGAAGCGCAACTCCTCCTAGCTCCGAAGTCGTATCGAGAGCCAGGATCGTCACGGATTCAGCTGATAAACCTTGTCGATTTCGTAAGCTTTGCCGTTCGCATTGATCGCTTGGATGCGCAGGCTGAGCGTCTGGCCGGCTCCATTTGCTAGCTCACTGGGAAAAGTGAAATTGCCGTTCGATCCAACACCCAGCAGGCGTGCGCCAGCCCCACCAGCCACTATCTCTCCCCACCAAATGTACTGCATGGTTCGACTAGCCCGATTCGCCCGAGTCAGCTTGATCTTAAACGGAATCGCCTGTTTAGTGCTGATTGTCTCGCCTGCAGGATCAACAACATCGAAGGGGATCTTGGATGGATCGGTTTCAACTTCCTGTACGGGTGGATCAATAGATTCGAAGCGCACGGAGCGTAGCATCGATTCCTTATGGCCTTCCCGTTCAATATCGAGGATCCAATCGTGCGAGTTGTCCGGCGTGGGCCGGCTAAACACTTCGCCGCGCCAATCTTTTTGCGGGATCTCCTCTCCCGTCGAAGGGTTTATCCAAATGGGACTGTATTTGTGCCGGTCGAAATTGATCTCGACGATACCGGGATTTTGAGCATAGGCTATATAACCGATCTCGGCGAGGCCGACCGCCCTTGCGCCGTCCACATCGAAGTACGGCTCAAATTCCCAGTGTCGTGTGTCCGACACGACCTTAACCCAAGTTCGGATCGCGCGCAGATTGGCTTCGTTTTGTAGCGACGCATAGGAAACGCTCGGGTACTCGCCGTTAGTGGTACAACTCCAAAGCTGATGGCGAAACGTGTCCGGATCGGTCGCGTTGATGACGTGTATCTCGGGTTGTTCTGTAAACTGATGTTCGACCGCTCCGAATTGTGGATTCTCCACCGATTCAATCATGTAATTCATCCAGCCATCTGGAGTTAGTGGCGAAGAAGAACTTCGCGCATCAGTTGAGCGGGGATGCCGAAAGGAATCGTATTTTTGTAACGACGCTCCGAGGTCTTTCAATAGAGCTCGGCCATCGGGCACGTCTTCATAGTGTTCAATCCCCTGCCAGGTGACGTTCAGGCCGCCATAGCGTGCGACCAGATACCGAATCAACGTGTCTCGCTGGTCCCAGGAACTAAAAGCGCCTGAGCGCACAAATGAATCATCGGTAAGTAATAAATCGAGCGTGAAGCCGCGAGTAGTCGCCGCAATTAGCCGATCATCGAGCGCGTTGAAGTAGGGAAAGTTCGGCAGTGAGTCGGCTATGAGAGGTTTATTGGCAGCCTGTAGCGTGAGCAGTGAACCGCGAATGTGCGTGAAGCCATCGTGCTTACGCGCATCTAGCCAGCTTTCAAATGTTGCTTGGTCGGTCTGCAGCAACGGAACCGACGCTGCAAGCCAGAGATGCGGTTGTTTATTCGTTGTCCACCAGTGGCGCAAATTAGCTACGCCCACAAATCCGGGTAGGCCACTATCTGATACGGTAAACGTCGACTCCTGATTATCCAATCGCTTGATCGGAGTTGATATGCGATACGTCCACTGTCCGGCTTCGGTGGGGCTGAAGCGCACGTTCAAGGAATGACCGCCATTCCAGAATGCACGCGTCAAATAAGTGACATGTTGAGGAGAACGGAACTCGACATTTAGTACTTCATCTTTATACGCCGATGTGTTTGAAGGAAGTTCACCATCGTGCCATTCGAACGTCAATTCGCAGGGGAGAAAGGATTTTGCTCCGTCCGAACAGGCGGCCAGTTGGGCCGCGCACACGCGCAGTGTTGCTACTAGCGACAGGGCCAAAAATCGGCCCACGACATGCATATGTGCCTTCAGGATAGCGTGAGCGGTGGAGGCTGCACCTTTTAGCAGTCCGTCGCTCCCGCTGCCAAATTGTGGGAAAGTGTTAAACCATTTTCACGCTTTTTGTACTTGGTACTAGTTGAGAAAAGCGCCTAGGCAACTTGAATATGTCTGGGAACGTCTTTAGAATTGAGAGTCAACAAGTACTCGAAGGGGTTGTCGATAAGACTACTTCCGAGGTTGTATATGGACATCATTGGTGATCGAAAGTTCGTCGAGGTTCCGGGCGGCAGGACACACGATCTCCCGCCTCTCCTAGTGAAAACCGTGCCGGACGTTAAACGTCTCGACAAAATGATGTGCATTGCGGCCGAGATCATCGAGCAGGAAGACATGGTTCCTCCCGTGGCGGTCGACGGACTCGTTGACGAAGAGATAATCGAACGACGCAAGACAGACCTCGCGCTCAACCTGGTCGATCAATACCTTGGCCTATTGAGCCATTGGCATTGGGGTGATGCCGTAATCGAGTGGATTCGACAGTGTGAGATCACGTTCGGCACCCGTATCGAACTTCGCAATCTGTTGAAGAGCGACGTTTGGCCGCATGCGGGACGCAGCAGTTTTGTGACTCTGCTCGAAGACAAGGCAGTGGGCACTAAGAACGTGGAACTGGAAAAAGCTGTGGGTCTGCGATTGGCATTTCGTCAAATGCCGCCGATCCGTTGCTGTACAGATCAGTTCCTCTTTTACTTGAACAATTCGGTTGCCCACACCGCGTTTCGGACTTGGCAACATATGACCCCGAGTCCCATCTCAAGTCTGCCGCCTGAGCGCTTTCAATTCGAAGTAGTCAACATGTCTCTCGATCTTCATTGATCGTCTTGACCTCTGAGAAGTTAGGCGAAGATATCAGACAGCCGTGAGTCTGAGTAGATTCGCCTCCGTTTCGACCGACAAGATAACCAAGAACCTGCTAACTCTTGTTGCCGTACTGATTGGCACCTCAACCTTTTCGGATCTGAAGCCCTAGGCGGCGTCTCCCACATCCATGACCGCGGTGAAATTAGTAGCAAGACAGTTTTCGCGCGGCCGCGTCAAAAGGGAAAGCTCGATTGTTTGGACACTTTGCGGTTTGGGCGAGACGCTAATGAATCGGGGTCGAATGACGAAATATATTGCGAGAAGAATCACAGGATTACTGCTACCGGCCTTGATGCTGGCTCAAGGAGGAACACAAGCTCAAACCCAGCGCAAGCCCGAGTTCGAGGTGGCTTCTATCAAGCCGACCAAATCCGGAACCCCTGGCGTTTTTGTACGGATGGAGCCAGGCGGTCGATTTACCGCAAACGGCGTACCGTTCAGGTTTCTCCTCGAACAGGCGTATGACGTAAAGGATTCGCAGATTTCCGGCGCGCCGTCCTGGATCGATTCCGAACGGTACGACATTGATGCTAAGCCTGACGAGGCAGAGGGGGCCGCATTTGACAAGCTGTCTCCGGAGCAGCGGCGGCAGGAACTCATGACGATGCTGCGGGCCTTGTTGGCAGACCGCTTCAAACTGGTGCTTGGTCACGAGACCAAGGATTTGCCTGTATACGCATTAGT
>Ga0070741_10003948_pt1 | contig 35524 bp, 30 predicted proteins | sample Coa_R1_4_FD_66440 | JGI IMG/M metagenome (GOLD analysis project Ga0070741, IMG submission 66440) | Surface soil microbial communities from Centralia Pennsylvania, which are recovering from an underground coalmine fire - Coalmine... | ecosystem: Environmental > Terrestrial > Soil > Unclassified ... | reverse complement strand
GCGCTCCACCACCATCTGCGTGGCGATGCCGGCGTGGTCGGTGCCCGGCTGCCACAGGGTGCGCTCGCCGCGCATGCGGTGGTAGCGGGTCAGCGCGTCCATGATGGTGTGCTGGAACGCATGACCCATGTGCAGGGTGCCGGTGACGTTCGGCGGCGGGATCATGATGGAGTAGGGCTGTCCCTCGCCGCGCGGGGCGAACCAGCCGTTCCGTTCCCAGGTGTCGCGCCAGCGCGCCTCGACGGCGCGGGGGTCGAAAGTCTTTTCCATAGCTAGCTTGTCGTCGTCGAAGGCGCGGAGGAGGAGGCGCCGAAAAAGAGGAATATTTTAGCGCCTGAGGCTGTCGGCCTCTCGCTCCGGCAGGGCCGGCGCGTGGCGCGGGAGTGGCGTGCGATCAGCGCCGCGGCAACGCGTCCCTCACCCGGCCTCTGCGAAGGGAGGCGGGGAAGGGGATCGCGCCTTCAGCTCGCGTTCGGCGCGATCAGCGAGGGGCCGGGCTGGCGGTCGCAGTTGGCGCCGCGCACGACGTTGACCTCGTCGACCACGCCGCCGCTGGGCAGCACCACCACCTCGTCGCGGTTCTCGCAGGCGAAGCTGAGCTTGCCGGCGCGCCTGACGCAGGCCAGGAAGCGCTCGGCGCTGCGGTTGCGGCCGAGTTCGTCGGTGAAATTGCCGGTGCGCATGCCGCAATCGAAGCCCTGCGAGGACAGGCGCGCCTCGGCCGCGTCCATGGTGGTGCCGACCGGGATCGCGCTGTGCACGCTCTGCACGGTCCTGGTATCGACCGAGGAGGCGAAGGTATCGTGCAGGTAGCTGCAGCCGGCGATCAGGACGGAGGCGGCGAGCCCTGCGGCGGCGCGGACGGTCTGTGGGCTCATTGCTGGGGCCTTTGTTTATAGATTGTGCGACGCCAGTTCGTAGCCGCGCTCGCGGTAGAACTTGTAGCGTTCGCGGGATTTTGCGCGCTGCTCGGCGTCGCCGTCGACCACTTCCAGCACCCGCTCGAAACGGCTGAAGAAGGCCGGCACCTCCAGCCCCAGGTTGATCATCACCCCCTGGTAGCTCTCCGGCGGCTCGCCGTCGCCGATCAGCACCATCGGCAGCGGCTCGGCGAGCGGCGCGCCCAGCCGCTCGTGCGAAATGAAACTGCCCTGGCGGAAGCTCCACAGGGCGCTGTCGACCCCTCCGGCGACCGCGCCGTCCGGGGCGTAGACATAGACCCGCTGCCCGGCGGCGGTGGCCTTGTCGCACAGCTTGCACGCGGTCATCACCGCTCCTTCCGGCGGCTTGGCGCCCTCGGGAAGGATGTAGAAGTCGACGCGGGTCATGCGACGGCAGGCGGGAGGCGGGCGGCGGGAGGCGCAAAAAGAACGAAAAGCGGTGTGCCCAGGCCGTGGCTGTTGCCGCTGCGCCTCCCGCTCCCCGCCTCTCGCCTCACCGGCTTCATTCCTCGTGCTTGGCCACGTAGTTGAGCAGGTACTGTACCAGCAGCGGCACCGGGCGGCCGCTGGCCTTCTTGCCGGTCCAGGCGGTGCCGGCGATGTCCAGGTGCGCCCACTTCAGCTTGCGGGTGAAGCGGTGCAGGAAGGTGGCGCCGATGATGGCGCCGGCCTCGCGGCCGCCGATGGTGGCGATGTTGGCGACGTCGGCGAACTCGCTCTTCAGCTGCGGCTCGTATTCCGGCCACAGCGGCAGTTCCCAGGCGCGGTCGCCGATCTGCTCGCCGGCGGCGAGCAGGGCGCGGGCCAGGCCCGACTGGTTGGCGAACAGGCCGTGGGCATGGCTGCCCAGGGCCACCACGCAGGCGCCGGTCAGGGTCGCCATGTCGATGCACACCGCCGGGCTGTAGTTCTGCTCGGCATAGGTGAGGGCATCGCACAGGATCAGGCGCCCTTCGGCGTCGGTGTTGAGCACCTCGATAGTGATGCCGGCCATGCTCGTGACGATGTCGCCCGGCTTCACCGCCTCGCCGTTGATCAGGTTCTCGGTGGCCGGGACGATGCCGACCAGGTTGACCGGCAGCTTCAGCTCCGCCACCGCGGCGAAGGTGCCGAGCACCGAGGCGCCGCCGCACATGTCGAACTTCATTTCGTCCATCGCCGCCGCCGGCTTGATCGAGATGCCGCCGGCGTCGAAGGTCAGGCCCTTGCCGACCAGCGCGATCGGCGCTTCGCCCTTGGGCCCCTTGAGGTATTCCAGCACGATCAGCTTGGGCGGCTGGCTGCTGCCGCGCGCCACCGCCAGCAGGGCGCCCATGCCCAGCTTCTCCATCTCCGCCCGTTCCAGCACCTTGGCCTTGAAGCGATAGGCCTCGGCCAGCTTGGTGGCCTGGTCGGCCAGGTAGGCCGGGGTGCAGTAGTTGCCGGGCAGGTTGGCCAGGTCCTTGGTCAGGGCCACGCCGTGGGCGATGGCCAGGGCCTCGGTCAGGCCTTTTTCGCCGGCCGGCAGGTCGCTGCGGCGCGGCACGTCGAAGGTCAGTCGCTCGAGCTTGGGCTTGGGCAGGTCTTCGCGGGCCTTGTCGCCGCGCATCGCGTCGAAGCGGTAGCTCTCCGCCTCGAAGCTGAGCGTCGCCTGCTGCACGTTCCAGTGGAAATCGCGGCCCTTGACCGGGATGTGGGTGAGGTAGATCACCGCGTCGATGGCGCCGGTGGAGCGCAGCGCCTTGGCCACGGCGACGTGCACCTTGCGGAAAGCGGTCTCGTCGAAATCGCGCTCGCGGCCGAGGCCGACCAGCATGACGCGGTCGCAGAACACTCCGGGCAGGTTGTGCAGCACCAGGGTCTGGCCGAGTTTGCCGTCCATATCGCCGCGGCGCATGATGCTGCCGATGGCGCCTTCGGCGGTCTGGTCGATGGTCGCTGCCGATTCGGTCAGGTTGCGGCGGTCGAAAATGCCGACCACGACGCAGGCGACGCGCTGCTTCTCCGGGTTGCCGCTTTTGACGAAATATTCCATTTTTTCTCGGAAACTGCGGGCAGTACGCTTGAAATCTGGATGCTTGCGCCAAAGTCCTGCGAACCGCCGGCCGGGGAGCCGGGCCGCTGCAGGAGGTTGAGCTGGCTTTTGCGGGTGGTTTCAGATGCGGGCGTGATTGTAAGCCATTCCCTGGCGGAAACCAGTCCGCGCGCCGCCAGCGCGCCGGTTTTCGCGGTCCAAATCGTAAAACTGGCGGACAATCTGCCGCGGTCGCGGCGGGTGCCTGAAGAATCGAAATTTGCGGGCCTTGGCGGCGCCGCCGCTGGAGTTAAACTAGGGCCTGTTCACGCTATTTTGATCGCTGCGAAGGGGTCTGTTTTGGCGCAGTGCAAGGCGCGACCGACGCGGTGTACCGGATGTACACAAGGAGCAACGTGGCAATGCGGCAAAACAGACCCCTTCCCGGAGGGTTGCCCCCGGATTTGCGTCCATGCGGCGTTGCCCGTCGCTCGCGTACCTTCAGTACGCCACGCTCCTCGCGCCTTGCGTGAACAGGCCCTAGCCCGCTCATGAATCGCCTGGTGCTCGATCGTTACCTGATGCGCGAAGCGGCCGCCGCCTGGGCGGGCGTCACTTTCGTGCTGCTGGCTATCATGCTGTCGACCCGCTTCGCCAGCGTGCTGAACTTCGCCGCCAAGGGCGAGGTGCCGCGCGACATCCTGTTCCAGGTGGTGCTGCTCTCCACCCTGCGCTACCTGGTGATCCTGATGCCGGCCTCGCTGCTGCTGGCCATCATGCTGTCGCTGGGGCGCATGTACAGCGACAACGAGATCGCCGCCATGACCGGCTGCGGCGTCGGCCTGGGCCGGCTGTACCGTCCCTTCATCTGGCTCGCGGCCGCCCTGGCGGTGCTGACCGGGGCCCTGTCGTTCTCCGTCGGTCCCTGGGCCGGGCGCCAGGCCGACTTCCTGGTCAAGGACGCCAAGCGCCTGGTGCAGTACACGCCGTTCGAGCCGGGGCAGTTCAAGCTGGCGGCCGGCGGCAAGGCGGTGTTCTACACCGCCACGATGAACGCCGCGGGCAACCAGTTCGGCCAGGTGTTCGCCCAGATCGAGGAGCCGCGCGGCGCCAGCGTGGTGGTGGCCGACCACGGCGACCAGAGCGCCGACCCGGCCACCGGCGACCGCGCGGTACGGCTCTACGACGGCTACCGCTACTTCGGCACTCCCGGCACCGCGGACTATGACGTGGTCAAGTTCAAGGAGCTGACCCTGCGCCTGTCGCCGCCGGCCTTCGACTACATCAACAACCAGCGCGTGCTCAAGCCCACCGACGAGCTGCTCGGCAGCCGCGACCTGCAGGACCGGGCCGAGGTGCATTCGCGCCTGGCGGCGCCGCTGTCGGTGCTGATCCTGGCGCTGCTGGCAGTGCCGCTGTCCCACACCAGACCGCGCGAGGGCCGCTACGGCAAGCTGGTGCTGGGCATCATCGCCGTGCTGGTCTACCTCAACCTGACCATCCTCGGCGCCAAATGGCTCGGCGCCGGCAAGGTTCCGCCGGCCATGGGGCTGTGGTGGGTGCATCTCCTTGTGCTGGTGGTGGCCCTGGGGCTGATCGCGCGCCGCCAGGGTTGGGTGCGATGAACCGCCTGGACCGCTATGTCGTCGCCCACGTGCTGCAGCTGACCGGCATCGTCGGCTTCGGCCTGGTCGCCATCTACACCCTGGTCACCTTCGTCTCCGACGCCAACGAGGGCCGCACCACGCTGCAGCTGCTCGAATACAGCGCCCTGATGATCCCCAGCAGCCTCTACATCCTGATGCCGATCGTGGCCCTGCTGGGCACGCTGATGGGCATCGGCGCGCTGGCGCGCAGCGGCGAGCTGACCGCGATGCGCTCGGCCGGCGTGTCGCTGGGGCGGGTCGGTGCCGCCACCCTCATCGCCGGCGCCGGCCTGGCGGCGTTCGCCTTCTTTCTCGGCGACTGGCTGGCCCCGGCCAGCGAGAACCTGGCCACCGAGCTGCGCGACACCGCGCGCGGCGGCGCCACCGGCAAGTCGATCTGGTTGCGCGACGCCGACCGGGTGGTGCGCATCAACACCCTGGAGAGCGAGAACCACATCCGCGACGTCACGGTGTTCCGCCTCGGCAGCGACGGCCGCGTCGCGGCGGCGCTGACGGTGGACGAGGGCCACTACGCCGACGGCCACTGGACCTTGAGCGGGGTCAAGCGCACCGACTTCGGCGCCGCCAGCACCACCGTCACCACCCTGGACCAGCTCGATATCGGCGGCGGCATCAGCCCCAACGTGCTCAAGCTGTTCATCCTCGAGGCGGGCAGCCTTTCGGCGCACGGCCTGCTGCGCCTGATCGGCTACATGGACGAGAACCATCTCGACGCCGCCAAGTACCGCATCCTGCTGTGGCGCAAGCTGGTCGAGCCGCTCACGGTGATGGTGATGATGCTGTTCGCGGTGCCCTTCGTCACCGGCCAGCTGCGCGACGCCGGCGCCGGGCAGAAGCTGCTCGCCGGCGCGCTGATCGGCATCGTCTTCTACGTCCTCAACAAGGTTTCGGTCAGCCTGGGCGACATCTACCAGTGGCCGGCGCCGCTGGCCGCCGGCCTGCCCACCGCCGTGCTGGCGCTGCTGGCCTGGTGGCGGCTGTCGCGCGCCAGCTAGGGCGGTTAACGCTATTTTGATCGCTGCGAAGGGTCTGTTTTGGCGCAGTGCAAGGCGCGACCGACGCGCGTGTACTGGATGGACACAAGGAGGGAGCAACGTGGCAATGCGCCAAAACAGACCCCTTCCCGGGGCAACGCAGCGATCGAAATAGCGTGAACCGGCCCTAGACCGCGTCGCGCGGCAGCAGCTGCACCTCGGTGCCGGCCAGGCGGTCGTGCAGGGTGCGGCGGCGCCGGTCGAGGAAGGGCAGCAGCAGCGTCAGCAGGGTGTACGCGGCGCAGGCCTCCAGCACCTGCGCCGGATGCGGCACGCGCGCCGCCACCGCCGGCGGCAGCAGCGGCAATACCAGCAGGGCCAGCGCCATCAGCCAGCTCAGCAGCATCAGGGCATAGCGTCCCGCCGCCACCGGCCAGCGCACCGCGCCGCCATTGTCGCGGCACAGCCGCAACCGCCAGGCGCGCATGCCCAGGGTCTGGCCGCCATGGGTCCAGGACCAGCCGAAGAAGGCCAGGCCGGCCAGGAACAGCAGCACGGCGTTGGCGTGGTCGTTGCGCGCCAGGCCGAACAGCTGGTGCACGAACAGGCTGGCCAGCAGGGCCACCATCCATAGCGCCAGCAGCAGCAGGGCGTCGTAGCAGGCGGCGGCCAGGCGGCGCCAGGGCGGGGCAGGAACTGCGCTCATGGTGCGGGTTCGGGGACAGGCGTAGGATGGACCAGGAGATGCGGACTGCGCGTCCGGCCGTGCCGGAGGCGGGTATTGTACGAAGAGCCGCCTCCGGAGGAGCTGGCATGGCCGAAGACGATTCCTCGCTGCTGGACCGCAGCGGTATTTTCTATGTCAGCCCGCGCGAGCGCCGGCGCAAGCTGACGCGGCGCGCGCACTGGGCGCTGTGGGCCCTGCTCGCCGGCTTCGTCGTCGGCTTCCTCGCGGTGCGTGCCTTCGGCTGAACGCCGCAGCGGCTTTGAATCGCCGCGCTTCTTCCCTATAATGCGCGGCCTCACCCTGCTCCTATCGTCTAGAGGCCTAGGACGGAGCCCTCTCAAGGCTTAAACCCGGGTTCGAATCCCGGTAGGAGCGCCAATCCCCGCGGCCGTGGAACGGACACGTTCACGGCAGCCCGACGAAGCCCCGCCCCGGCGGGGCTTCGCCGTTTCCGGGCCGGGCCGGCTGCGTCGCGGCGGCGGTTGCCGCCCTTTGCCTGCCGCCGCGCCGCTCGCGGCCGCCGGTCCGCGGCAAAGTGCTATGCTGTAAGACGCTCGTGCTCACTGCCCGGGCGCGGCGTTCGAACCCCGACTCAAGGCCCGGTACCCGGCGCAAGGGGTCAGCAGGCCCGCTTCGCGCGGGCTTTTTCCATTGCAGCGGCCGGCAGGGAAGTACGGCCGTGTTCTGTTCATCGTGGGAGATGGCATTGACGGAGCGCAGCGGCGGTATCATAGGCGCGATAGCCGAAGCGACGCGGAAACTGCAGCGTCGCGTCACCAGGAACAAGGAGCCGGCCATTACCGAGATGCCGCGCGAGCCCTTGCGCATCCCGCGGGACCAGCATCCGATCTCGCGCTCCAACATCTCGCCGGGCACGCTCAAGGTGCTCTACACCCTCAAGGACGCCGGCCACGAGGCCTACATGGTCGGCGGCGGCGTGCGCGACCTGCTGGCCGGGATCAAGCCGAAGGACTTCGACATCGCCACCAGCGCGCACCCGGAGGAGATCCGCCGGCTGTTCCGCTCCTGCCGCCTGGTTGGGCGCCGCTTCCTGATCGCCCACGTGCGCATGGGCGAGGAGATCCTCGAGGTCACCACCTTCCGCGGCCCGATCACCGAGAGCCACGAGCGCGACGAGACCGGCCGCATCCTGTCCGACAACGTCTATGGCACGCTCGAGCAGGACGCCTTCCGCCGCGACTTCACCATCAACGCGCTGTACTACGACATCCGCGACTTCTCCATCGTCGACTTCGCCGGCGGCGTCGAGGACCTGAAGCAGCGCACGCTGCGCCTGATCGGCGATCCCGAGCTGCGCTATCGCGAGGACCCGGTGCGCATGCTGCGCGCGGTGCGCATCGCCAACAAGCTGGGCTTCTCGATCGCGCCGGAGACGGCCGAGCCGGTCCCGCGCCTGGCGGCGCTGCTGCGCGAAATCCCGCCGGCGCGCCTGTTCGACGAGGTGCTCAAGCTGTTCCTCAGCCGCGAGGCGGTGGCCAACCTGCAGGGCCTGCGTGCCTACGGCCTGTTCAGCCACCTGCTGCCGCTGACCGACGAGGCGCTGGACGCCGGCGAGCCGAGCGTCGAGGCGCTGATCCGCCGGGCGCTGGACAACACCGCCGCGCGCATCGAGGCCAACCAGGCGGTGACCCCGGCCTTCCTCTACGCCGCGATGCTGTGGCCGGCCTACTCCAAGCGCCTCGAGCTGCTGGAGCGCAAGCAGGGGCACGCTCCGCCGGTGGCGCAGGCGCAGGCGGCCGAGGAAGTGATCGCGCACCAGCAGCTGCGCATCGCCATCCCCAAGCGCTTCTCGATCCCAATGCGCGAGATCTGGGCGCTGCAGCCGCGGTTCGAGAACCGCCAGGGCGGCCGGGTCAAGCGCCTGCTGACCCATCCGCGCTTCCGCGCCGCCTACGACTTCCTGCTGCTGCGCGGCCAGGCCGGCGAGCCCGGCGCCGCCGAGCTGGCGGCCTGGTGGACCAAGGCGCAGAGCGGCAGCTTCCCGCCGGTGCCGGAGGAACGCGCGCCGGAGCCGGAAGTCGAGCAGGAGGGCGAGGGCGAAGGCGCCCCGGCCGAGGCGCCGAAGAAGAAGCGCCGCCGCCGCGGCGGACGCCGCCGCCGCAAGCCCGACCATGAAGCAGGCGGATCCGACCAGTCATAAGGCCTGGATCGCCCTGGGCTCCAACCTGGGGAATCCGCCGGCCCAGCTGTACGCGGCGCTGGAGCGCCTGCGCGCGGCGCACGGACTGAAGGTCCGCGATGTCTCCGGCTTCTATCGCACCCGGCCGGTCGGGCCGCCGGGCCAGCCTGATTACTGCAATGCCGTCTGCGAGGTCGAAACCGCGCTGGCCCCGGAAGCCCTGCTCGACCTGCTGCAGGGCATCGAGAAGGCGGCCGGCCGCGTCCGCCGCGAGCACTGGGGGCCGCGGGTGCTCGATCTGGATCTGCTGCACGTCGAGGGCCGCGGCTGCGCCACGCCGCGCCTGACCCTGCCGCACCCGGAGCTGCACCGCCGCGCCTTCGTGCTGGTGCCGCTGGCGGAGATCGCGCCGGACCTGGAGATCCCGGGGCAGGGTCGGGTGCGCGACCTGGCGGAGGCGGTGGACAAGTCCGGGGTCGCCGCGGGGTTCGCTTCCGGCTGAACGGCGTGGGTTTGGCGAATCGGGCCAGGATGGTTACACTCGCGCCGGATGCCCCCTGCCGGGGCGCCGCAACGGGTGCATGCCTTGGTGGGCCGCCCTCAGCTGTTCAAGAATTGATGCCGGGTGCATGTCTTGGTGGGCCACCCGCGCATCGGCACTCCGGAACGACTCCCATGCAACCGACTGCACCTCAGTACGGCCGCCCGTCCCTCCTTTGCCCCATCCATCGCGGAGACCTGAAATGAGCGCCGCCGCCAAGCCCAGTGCCGCCGTCCAGGTCGCCGAGCTGCGCCGCATGCGCGAGGCCGGCGAGAAGATCGCCGCGCTGACCTGCTACGACGCCAGCTTCGCCTATCTCGAGGACCGCGCCGGGGTCGACGTGGTGCTGGTCGGCGATTCGCTCGGCATGGTGATGCAGGGCCGCAACACCACCACCGCGGTGACGGTGGCCGACATCGCCTACCACAGCCGCCTGGTGGCGCCGTTCCTGCAGCGTGCCTTCCTCGTCGCCGACCTGCCGTTCCTGTCGTTCGCCACGCGCGAGCGCGCGCTCGATGCCTCGCAGCGGGTGATGCAGGAGGGCGGGGCCAAGATGGTCAAGCTCGAAGGCGGCCGCGAGCAGGCGGATATCGTCGAATACCTGGCGGTGCGCGGCGTCCCCGTCTGCGCCCACCTCGGCCTGCAGCCGCAGCTGATCCACAAGGTGGGCGCATTCAAGGTGCAGGGTCGGGAGGAAGCCGCCGCCGAGGCGATGCTGCACGACGCCAAGGTGCTGCAGGACGCCGGCGCCGACCTGATGGTGCTGGAATGCATCCCCAGCAGCCTGGGCAGGCGCATCACCGAAGAAGTGCACATTCCGGTGATCGGCATCGGCGCCGGTCCCGACGTCAGCGGCCAGATCCTGGTGCTGCAGGACATCCTCAACATCTCGCCCACCGTCACCATGGGCCACCGGCCGCGCTTCGTGAAGAACTTCATGGAAGGCGCGCCCGATATCGAGGGCGCGATCCGCGCCTACGTCCAGGCGGTGAAAACCGGCGCCTATCCCGCGCCGGAGCATTGCTTCGGAGATGCCGTCCCCGGGCCCAAGGCCCTTGCCGGCGCAGGCCCGAGCACCCCGGCTTCCCTGCCCAGGTCGAAATCCCATGCGCACCCTTCACCGCGTCGCTGACCTCCAGGCCGAGCTCGCGGAGTGGCGCAGCCGCCGCGAGAGCATCGCCCTGGTGCCGACCATGGGCAACCTCCACGCCGGCCATCTCAGCCTGGTGCGCAAGGCGCGCGAGCTGGGCGAGTGCGTAGTGGTCAGCGTGTTCGTCAATCCGCTGCAGTTCGGGCCGAACGAGGATTTCGAGCGCTACCCGCGCACGCTGCAAGCGGACCAGGAGCTGCTGGCCGGCGCCGGCGCCGACCTGCTGTTCGCGCCGGCGGTGGCCGACGTCTACCCGGCCGGCTATCCGCCGGCGACCACGGTGCGGGTCGGCGGGGCGCTGACCGGCATTCTCGACGGACACTTCCGCCCGGGCCATTTCGAGGGCGTGGCCACGGTGGTCAACATCCTGTTCAACCTGGTGCGGCCCGACGTCGCGGTGTTCGGCGAAAAGGACTGGCAGCAGCTGCAGGTGATCCGCCGCATGGCGGCGGACCTGGGCATGCCGCTGCGCATCGTCGGCGCGGAAACCCTGCGCGACGCCGACGGCCTGGCCCTGAGCTCGCGCAACCAGTATCTCGACGCGCAGGAGCGCGCGCTGGCGCCGCGCCTGCAGGCCGCGCTGCGCACCATCGCCGCGGCGATCGAGGGCGGGCGGCGCGACTACGAGGCACTGTGCGCCGAGCAGTGGGCGCAGCTGGAGGCGGCCGGGTTCAAGCCGCAATACTTAGAGGTGCGCGCGCCGGACCTGGCGCAGCCGGCGCCGGACGCGCGCAGCCTGGTGCTGCTGGCCGCCGCCTACCTGGGGCGGACACGGCTGATCGACAACCTGCCGCTGCACCTTGAGAACTGAGCCGGGAGCCCCAGCTATCAGGAAGATGCAGGGCTGATGTTGAAGTGGTTTCGAGGAGCGGCCGGACCGCCGTTCGTCGGATCGGTTCTAAGCTTAGGCCCTCCTAGTTGGCGTCAGCGAGCAGGGCGGTTACACTTTAGTGACTTGATCTGTGACGCACGTCACATTCAACGGGCGTATGTCTTTTTGGGCCGCCCTCGATGTCAAACATCGTCGATGCCGGGTGCATGTCTTGGTGGGCCACCCGGGGTCACCCAACTTCGAGATTTACGCCATGCAACTGACCATGCTCAAGTGCAAACTGCACCGCGCGCGCGTCACCCATGCTGAACTGGATTACGAAGGCTCCTGCGCCATCGACGGCCGCCTGCTCGACCTCGCCGGCATCCACGAGTACGAGCAGATCCAGATCTACAACGTCGGCAACGGCGAGCGGTTCACCACCTATGCCATCCGCGCTGAGAACGGCAGCGGCATCATCTCGGTCAACGGCGCCGCCGCCCACAAGGCCCGCGTCGGCGACCGCGTCATCATCTGCAGCTACTGCGACGTCGACGCCCGCGAGGCCAAGCTGCACAAGCCCAAGCTGGTGTACTGCGACGAGGCCAACCGCGTCACCCGCACCGCCAACACCATTCCGGTCCAGGCGGCGTAGCCTCGTCCTGACGCGCACCGCGCGCTGCGGCGCGGGCCGTCGAGCCGGCGGGGCGGGAAACCCGTGGTGGATAGTCGGGGTCCAAGCTGGATAAGCTTGGACCCCTTTTCATTTTCCAAGGACCAATGTCGTCGCTGACCGAAAGCCCGGCCTGGGTGGCCCTGCGGGATCACGCGGAGACGATCCGCGGCCTGCGCATCGCGGGCCTGTTCGCGGAGGACCCGCAGCGCGCGCAGCGCTTCAGCGCGGACGGGGCGGGCCTGCATCTGGATTTCTCCAAACAGCTGGCCGACGGCCGCGCCGTGGAACTGCTGCTGGCGCTGGCCGCGCAGCAGGACCTGCGCGGCTGGATCGACCGCATGTTCGCCGGGGAGGCGATCAACCACACCGAGAACCGCGCCGCGCTGCACCTGGCGCTGCGCGCCCCGCGCGGCGTCGCGCCGAAGGCCGGCGCGCAGGACGTGGACGCCGACGTGCACCGCGTGCTGGACCGGATCTGCGCGTTCGCCGACCAGCTGCGTTCGGGCGCCTGGCGCGGCGCCACCGGGCAGCCGATCCGCGACGTGGTCAACATCGGCATCGGCGGCTCGGACCTCGGTCCGCGCATGGTCTGCCGCGCGCTGGCCCGCGCCGCCGACGGCCCGCGCCTGCGCTTCGTCGCCAACGTCGACGGCGCCCAGCTCACCGCCGCGCTGCACGGCCTGGAGCCGGCGACGACGCTGTTCGTCATCACCTCCAAGACCTTCACCACCCTCGAGACCATGGCCAATGCCCGCGCCGCCCGCGACTGGCTGACCGCGGCGCTGGGCGAGGATGCGGTGCGGCGCCACTGCGTGGCGGTGTCGACCAGCCGCGCCGAGGTGGAGAAGTTCGGCATCGACACCGCCAACATGTTCGAATTCTGGGACTGGGTCGGCGGCCGTTACTCGCTGTGGTCGGCGGTGGGCCTGCCGATCGTGGTCGCGCTCGGCCCCAGGCGCTTCCGCGAACTGCTGGCCGGCGCCCACGCCATGGACCAGCATTTCCGCAGCGCGCCGTTCGCAGCCAACCTGCCGGTGCTGCTCGGCCTGCTGGCGGTGTGGAACAACAACTTCCTCGGCCGCGCCAGCCAGGTGGTGGCGCCGTATGCGCAGGACCTCGAATATTTCGTGCCGTGGCTGCAGCAGCTGGAGATGGAGTCCAACGGCAAGGGCGTCGACCGCGAGGGCCGGGCCGTGGATTACGCCACCACGCCGGCGCTGTGGGGCGACGTCGGCACCAACAGCCAGCACGCCTTCTTCCAGATGCTGCACCAGGGTCCGGCCATCCACGCCGTGGACTTCATCCTGCCGCAACGCGCCGGCCACAGCCTGCAGCAACAGCAGCGCCTGCTGATCGCCAACTGCCTGGCGCAGAGCGCGGCGCTGATGCAGGGCAAGTCCGCGGCCCAGGTGCGCGGGGAGCTGCAGGCCAAGGGCCTGGGGGGCGAGGCGCTGGAGCAGGCCATCCCGCACCGGGTCTTCGCCGGCAACCGCCCCAGCAACACCCTGCTGTTGCCGCAGCTGGACGCGCACCACCTCGGCGCACTGCTGGCGCTGTACGAGCACCGCACCTTCGTCATGAGCGTGATGTGGCACATCAACGCCTTCGACCAATGGGGCGTGGAGCTGGGCAAGCAGCTGGCGCAGTCGGTGCTGGCGGCGATGGACGGCGCCGGCGCCGCGCTCGACCCGTCCACCAGCGCCTTGCTGTCGCGCATCCCCCACTAGAATTTTTTCCGCAGGACCCTCCAGTGCGTCTTCGCCATACGATGCTGCGCCGTTTGCTTCCCTTCGCCGCGCTGGGCCTGGCCGCCTGTTCCAGCGGCCCGCAGCTGCGCGACTACAAGGTGTCCGGCCAGGCCGCGGAGCTGAAGGACGTGCCGTACTACGCCGAGGCAGGCCAGCAGGGCGCGCCGGCCGCGCTGGCCATGCTGCTCGGCGGCAGCGGCGTGCAGGCCGCGCCGGCGGAGCTGGCGCCTCTGGTGTACGACCGCCAGGCCGGCGACGTGACCACCGCGGCGGTGCGCGGCGCGCTGCCGCACTTCGGCCGGGTCGGCTGGGTGCTGCGTTCCAGGCAGCTCGACCTGGACGTGGTGCAGCAGGTGCAGTCCGGCCACCCGGTGCTGCTGCTGTTGCGCAGCGGCCTGGTGCTCAGGCAGTGGCAGTACGCGGTGCTGATCGGCGTCGATCCGTCGAGCAACAGTTTCGTGCTGCGCAGCGCCGGCGAGCAGCGCCGGGTGCTGAGCTATGCCGAGTTGCTCGCCGCCTGGAAGGACGGCGGCTACTGGGCGATGCTGGCGCTGCGGCCGGGCGAACTGCCGGAAGGGGCCGGCGCCGCCGAGTGGATCGCCGCCGCGCTGCAGATGGAGCAATCCGGCAGGACCGAGGCGGCGCTGCAGGCCTATGGCGCGGTGACACAGCGCTGGCCGAACGAGGCGCAGGCCTGGCTCGGCATGGGGCGCACCTACTACGCCCTGCACAACCTGCGCGGCGCCACCGTCGCCTATCACAACGCGGCCAAGCTGTGGCCCAACTCCGCGGCCGCCCACAACGGCCTGGCGCAGGCCCTGGTCGAACGCCAGTGCGCCGACCAGGCGGAGGACGAGGTCAATCTGGCGCTGTCGCTGGAGCGCGACCCGAGCCTGCGCAACGCCTACCTGCGGACCCAGCGCCAGGTCGCGGACTACTCCGGGCCCTCGGTGGTCTGTCCGCTGGAGTGAGGCCGGTGCCGGCGCAGCGCCCAGGCCACGTGCTCGCGCACCAGCTCGTCCGGATCCTGCGCCCGCGAGCGCAGCGCCGACAGCACCGCCGCGGTTGAGGGCGCGTTGCCCAGCGCCACGGCGATGTTGCGCAGGAAGCGGCCGTAGCCGGCGCGGCGCAGCGCCATGCCCTCGGTCCTGGCCAGCCACTCCGCTTCGGTCCAGGCGAACAACTCGGCCAGCTTGACCGCGTCAAGCCCGTGGCGTGGCGCGAAGGCCGGATCGCTGCTGATGCTGGCATAGCGGTTCCAGGGGCAGACCAGCTGGCAGTCGTCGCAGCCGAAGATGCGGTTGCCGATCAGCGGGCGCAGCTCCTCGGGGATCGCGCCGTGGTGCTCGATGGTGAGGTAGGAGATGCAGCGCCGCGCGTCGAGCCGGTAGGGCGCGACGATGGCGCGGGTCGGGCAGACCTCGATGCAGGCGCTGCACGAGCCGCACAGGTTCTGCACCGGCGGTCCGCCGTCGGCGGGCAGGGGCAGATCGGTGTAGATCTCGCCCAGGAAGAACCAGCTGCCGGCCTCGCGGGTCAGCAGCAGCGTGTTCTTGCCGATCCAGCCCAGCCCGGCGTTGCGCGCCAGCGCCTTCTCCAGCACCGGCGCGCTGTCGGCCAGCACGCGGTAGCCGTGCGGGGCGATCTCGGCGGCGATGCGTTCGGCCAGCTTCTTCAGGCGCGCGCGCATCAGCTTGTGGTAGTCGCGGCCCAGCGCGTAGCGCGAGATGTAGGCGCGCTCGCCGTCGGCGAGATTGGCCTCGACGGCGTCCGCCGGCGGCTGGTACTCCAGCCGCGCGCTGATCGCCGACAAGGTGCCCGGGCGCAGCCGCGCCGGCTCGGCGCGCATCCGCGGATCGCGCGCCATGTATTCCATGCCGCCGTGCCAGCCGTCCGCCAGCCAGCGCTCCAGCTGCGCGCGGTCCGCCTCCAGCGACAGCGGCGCGATGGCGGCGTCGGCGAAGCCGCAGTCGCGGGCCCAGGCCTTGATGCGGGCGGGCAGGTCGGCGGGAAGGGAAGTGGACACTGACTTACTTATACTGCGTGCATGGACCCCGAACGCCGATTGTATGCCGCCGCCCAGGTGCGCGAACTGGACCGCCGCGCCATCGAGGAGCAGGGCATCCCCGGCTATACCCTGATGCGCCGCGCCGCCGCCGCGGCGTGGCGCGCGGCGCACGACCGCTGGCCGCTGCTGCGCAGCGTCGCGGTGATCTGCGGCGCCGGCAACAACGGCGGCGACGGCTACGAGATCGCGCGCCTGGCGCAGGCCGCCGGCTGCGCGGTGCGCGTCTGCGAAACCGGCGGCCGTGCGCCGCGGGGAGACGCGGCCACGGCCCGCGCCGCCTGGCTCGAGGTGGGCGCGGTCGAGCCGCTGCCGGGGGCGGACAACGGGTTCTTCCACGCCGACCTGCTGATCGACGCGATCTTCGGCACCGGCCTGGCGCGCCCGCCGCAGGGCGCGGAGCTGGCGGCGATCGAGGCGATCAACGCCGCCCGTGCGCGCGGCGTTCCGGTGCTGGCGGTGGACCTGCCCTCCGGGCTGCACGCCGACACCGGCGCCGAGCTGGGCACCGCGGTGCGTGCCGACCTCACCGTCACCTTCATCGGCCGCAAGCTCGGCCTGTACACCGGCCAGGGGCCGGGCCGCACCGGGCAGGTGGTGTTCGACGCGCTGGGCGTGCCGCCGGCGCTGCACGAGGGGCTGGCGCCGCTCGGCGAGCTGCTCGACGCGGCGGACCTGCGCCGCTGGCTGCCGCGGCGGCCCCGCACCGCGCACAAGGGCGATCACGGCCACGTGCTGGTGATCGGCGGCGACGCCGGCACCATCGGCGCGGTGCTGCTGGCGGCGCGCGCCGCGTTGCGCGCCGGCGCCGGCCTGGTCAGCGTGGCGACGCGCAGTGCCCACGCGGCGCTGCTGGCGGCGGCGCAGCCGGAGCTGATGAGCCGCGGCGTCGAGAGCAGCGGCGAGCTGCAGACCCTGATCGGCCGCGCCGACGTCATCGCCGTGGGCCCGGGGCTGGGGCAGGGCGAGTGGGGCGCCATGGCCTGCGCCGAGGCCTTCGCCGCCGGCAAGCCGGTGGTGGTGGACGCCGACGCGCTCAACCTGCTGGCGCGGCAGCCGCGCGGCAACCCGCACTGGGTGCTGACGCCGCATCCCGGCGAGGCCGGGCGCCTGCTCGGCATTGCCACCGCCCAAGTGCAGGCCGACCGCCCCGGCGCCGCCCTGGAGTTGCGCCGCCGCTACGGCGGCGCCGTGCTGCTCAAGGGGGCCGGGACCCTGGTGCAGGGCCAGACGCTGGCGCTATGTCCCTACGGCAATCCCGGCATGGGGGTGGGCGGCATGGGCGATGCCCTCACCGGCATCATCGCCGCCCTGCTCGGCCAGGGCCTGGACGCGGAAGCCGCGGCCCGCGCCGGGGCCTTGGCCCATGCCCTGGCCGGCGACCGCGCTGCCGGCGGCGGTGAGCGCGGCCTGGCGCCCTCGGACCTGATCGAAGCGCTGCGCGTGGTGGTGAATCCATGACCGCGGCCCTGGTCCGCAGGCTGGACGACGCGGCGGCGACCGAGGCCGCCGGCGCCCGGCTGGCACGCCTGCTGGCGGCGCGGCCGGGGCTGGTGGTGTTCCTGCACGGCGACCTGGGCGCCGGCAAGACCACCCTGGTGCGCGGCTGGCTGCGCGCCCTAGGCGTCACCGGCCCGATCCGCAGCCCGACCTACACCCTGGTCGAGCCCTACGAGCTCGACGGCCGCAGCCTGCTGCACCTGGACCTGTACCGCCTGTCCGCCGCCGCGGAGCTGGAGCAGCTGGGCGTGTACGATACGCCCCCCGAAAGCTCGGTCTGGCTGGTGGAATGGCCGGAGCGCGGCGACGGCGAACTGCCGCCTCCCGACCTCAGCATCTTCCTGCAAGTCTCCGGCACAGGACGGGAAATCCGCCTGGAGCCCAGCGCCGCGCTGGGTCCGTTGCTGGTCAATTTTTGACCAAATCGCGCGGGCTTTCGGGGCGGAACGCCCCTCCGGGGCGACAATAAACATGAAGTGTTTGGCAGTAGCCTTTGATTCGGCAAAGAAAATTCTTGAATTCTTTCGGTACCGGCGGTATCTTCACGCGGTCTATACCCCGCGGGGGCCATATGCGTTGGGTTTTGGGGCTCGCGTTCACGCTGTCCGTCGCCTGCGCGCAAGCGGGCGAGCTGCGTGAGCTGCGCCTGCTCAACAGCCCCGAAAGCACCCGCGTGGTGTTCGACCTCGACGCGCGCGCCGACAACAACGTCTTCACCCTGGCCAACCCCGACCGTGTCGTCATCGACATCGCCGGCGCCCGCCGCGGCCGCAATCTCAATCTCAACCTGCCGCCCGCCGGGGTGGTGAAGGGCGTCCGCTCCGGGCCGCACGACGGCGGCCTGCGCGTGGTGCTCGACCTCAGCGGCCCGGTCACACCCAAGAGCTTCGGCCTGCAGCCCAGCGGCGGCTATGGCTACCGCCTGATCCTCGACCTGGTGACCAGCGGCGCCGCCCCGGCCATGGTCACCGCCGACGCGGCGACGCCGGCGCCCGCCGCCGCGGCTCCGGCCGCCACGGCCGTCCCGCCTGCCGCTGCGACTCCCGCTCCCGCTGCGGTGCCGCTCGCCGCCGCCCTGCCCAGCGCCGGCTCGGCCGTGGCGATGCAGGCCGCGCCCACCGTCGCCGCGCCGGCCCCGGTCGCCGCGGCCGCGGTGTCGGCCTCGCTGCCGGCCGCCGTTGCCACGGTGCCGGCCAGTCTGCCGGCGCGCGATTCCCTGCCGCTGACCGCCAAGACCGTGGTGGTGGCGGTTGACGCCGGCCATGGCGGCGACGATCCCGGCGCGCAGAGCCGCAACGGCCTGCAGGAAAAGAACGTCACCCTGACCATCGCCCGCCAGCTGGCCAAGCGCATCAACGCCACGCCCGGCATGAAGGCGGTGCTGACCCGCGACGGCGACTACTACGTCGGCCTGCGCGAGCGCACGGTCAAGGCGCGCCAGGCGCAGGCCGACCTGTTCGTGTCGATCCACTGCAATTCCTATCGCGACCACGACATGCGCGGCACCGCGGTCTACGTGCTGTCCGACCACGGCGCCAGCACCGAGCAGGCGCGCTGGCTGGCCAACCACGAAAACGCGGCCGACCTGGTCGGCGGCGTGGACCTGCACGACAAGGACGACCGCCTGGCCGCCGTGCTGCTCGACATCTCGCAGTCGGCGACGATGGACGCCAGCTTCGACCTCGGCAACCGCCTGCTCGGCTCGCTCAGCCGCGTCAACGAGCTGCAGAAGCCGTCGGTGCAGCAGGCCGGCTTCATGGTGCTGAAGTCGCCGGACATCCCCTCGGTGCTGGTCGAGACCGCCTTCATCAGCAATCCGCGCGAAGAGCAGATGCTGCGCAACCCGGACTACCAGGCGCAGTTCGCCGACGGCATCTTCGAGGGCATCAAGGGCTATTTCTCGCGTTACCGCCCGCTGCAGTCGCAGCAGCAGGTGGCGGCCTCGAACCAGACGGAGGGCAAGCCGGCGCGCCGGCGCGGCCGCGGCAAGGCGATGCCGGTCAGCTACGAGCGGTCGGCGGACGCCACGCAGGACAACTGAGCGCAGCGCAGGCTGCGGTGTTTGAACGTATTCTTCGGGGGCATTTGGCCCGGGCGCGAAAAACGCCCGGGCCTTCCTTTATCCTTGGCTCGAAATCCCCCCTGAGCCGCGCGTGACGATCCAGATCCTCCCCGACCAGCTGATCAACCAGATCGCCGCCGGCGAGGTGGTGGAGCGGCCCTCCGCCGTGATCAAGGAGCTGGTCGAGAACAGCCTCGACGCCGGCGCCGGCCAGATCGAGATCGAGGTGGAGCAGGGCGGCCTGGGCATGATCCGCGTCCGCGACGACGGCAGCGGCATCCCGCGCGCGGAGCTGGCGCGCGCGCTGCAGCGCCACGCCACCAGCAAGATCGCCTCGCTCGACGACCTCGAGCGCGTCGCCAGCTTCGGCTTCCGCGGCGAGGCCCTGCCCAGCATCCTGTCGGTGTCCCGCTTCGCCCTGACTTCGCGCACCGCGCAGGACTCCCACGGCTGGCGCCTCGCCGGCGCCGGCTTCGTCGACGAGTCCGCGGCGCCGCAGCCGGCCAGCCATCCGCCGGGCACCACGATCGAGGCCGGCGACCTGTTCTTCAACACGCCGGCGCGGCGCAAGTTCATGCGCGCCGAGTCCACCGAGTTCCGCCACGTCGACCAGCTGGTGCGGCGCCTGGCGCTGAGCCGCTTCGGGCTGCGCCTGGCGCTGCGCCACAACGGCCGCCGCGTGCTGGAGCTGGAGCCGGCGCCCGAAGCGGCGGCGCAGGCGGCGCGCCTGGCCGCGGTCTGCGGCGAGGAGTTCATGGCCAACGCGGTGGCGGTGGACGAGAGCCGCATGGGTCTGCGCCTGTGGGGCTGGGTGGCGCTGCCGAGCTTCGCCCGCGCCCAGCCGGACCTGCAGTTCCTCTACGTCAACGGCCGCATGGTGCGCGACAAGCTGCTGGGCCACGCCCTGCGCCGCGCCTATGCCGACGTGCTGCACTCGACCCGTTACCCGGCCTTCGTGCTGTTCCTGGAGCTGGATCCGGCGATGGTGGACGTCAACGTGCATCCGCAGAAGAGCGAGGTGCGCTTCCGCCAGGCGGCGCAGGTGCACGACTTCCTGTTCGGCTGCGTGCACCAGCTGCTGCGCCGCATCCGGCCCGACCCGGAGCGGCATCACCGGATCGAGCTGCACGCGCCGGCCGCGGCGCCCGATCCGGTGCAGGAGGCGCTGCGCTACGTCGCGCCGCCGTCCTACCGCGGCCCGGCCGCCGGCGGCGCGGCGGAGCTGCGCGAGCCGCCGCCGGACCTGGCCTCCACCGCCTGGCCGCTGTATGCGCAGGCGCGGGCGCAAGCCCCGGCCGAGGCCGGCGCCGCCATGGCCGAGCAGCCGCTGGGCCGCGCCCTGGCGCAGCTGCACGGCGTATTCGTGCTGGCCGAGAACCGCCACGGCCTGGTGCTGGTGGACGCGCACGCGGCGCATGAGCGGGTGCTGTACGAGCGCTTCAAGCGGCAGCTGGCGGACGGCGGCATCCCCTCGCAGGCCCTGCTGGTGCCGGAGGTGCTGCGGCTGGGCGAGGCCGAGGCCGACGAGCTGGAGCGGCGGCGCGAGGAGCTGTCGCGGCTGGGCCTGGTGATCGACCGCGCCGGCCCCGAGTCGGTGGCGGTGCGCGCCCTGCCGCCGCTGCTGGGCAAGACCGATCTCGGCGCGCTGCTGCGCTCGCTCTACAACGCCGAAAGCGAGTCGCACATCGACGAGGTGCTCGACGCCCAGCACCGCATCCTCGCCGACCTGGCTTGCCGCGGCGCGATCAAGGCCAACCGCCGCCTGAGCCTGCCGGAGATGGACGCCCTGCTGCGCGACATGGAAACCACCGAGCGCTCCGGCCAGTGCAACCACGGCCGCCCGACCTGGGTGCAGGTCGGCGCCGAGGATCTCGACCGGCTGTTCCTGCGCGGACGCTAGCGAATCCCGCTTGCCGCGGGGCGTCCCGCAGGCCGGTCCGCCCGGGCAAAAGCTCTGGCACCGAGCGCGATCCATGTCACATTTCCCGGGTGGTGTTCCGCCGGCCGCTCCGTTATGTTGGGTACGCGGCATGGGGATGCCGCCGACCGAGGGGAGTGGCCGTGGAGGACTTCGAGAAGACCCAGCCGATCCGGCTGGGGCCGCAGACCCTGCGCTTTCACGGCAGCGGCGGCGAATATTTCCGCATCTGGATCGTCAACCTGCTGCTGTCGATCCTCACGCTGGGCATCTACTCGGCGTGGGCCAAGGTGCGGCGGCTGCAGTACTTCTACCGCAATACCGAGCTGGCCGGCTCCAGCTTCGAATACCACGGCCAGGCGCTGAGCATCCTCAAGGGCCGCATCGTCGCCATTTGCCTGCTGCTGATCTACCAGCACGGCTTCGACGTCTCGCCCTTCGTAGGCGTGCTGTCGCTGCTGCTGCTCGGCGGCGTGCTGCCGCTGCTGCTGCGCAATTCGCTGCGCTTCCGCCTGCACAACAGCAGCTACCGCGGCCTGCGCTTCCGCTTCAAGGGGACGGTGGCCGGCGCCTACGAGACCTTCCTGTTCGGCTACCTCGGCAGCCTGTTCACCGGTTTCCTGCTGGCGCCGCTGTTCCACCAGAGGCTCAAGGCCTACCAGCACGGCAATTCCTGGTACGGCCAGACCCGCTTCAGCTTCAGCGCGCGCGTCGGCCAGTTCTACGGCATCTACGGCAAGGCCCTGCTGCTGTCCCTGGCGATGCTGGCGGTCGGCATCGCCCTGACCACGGCGCTGGCGGGGGCCACAGGGGCGTTCGCCCAGCACCACGGCGGGCAGGACCCCAAGGCGGTCATCAAGCACCTCATGCCGTTCATCATCGGCGCCGTGCTGCTGGTCTACCTGCCGCTGCTGCTGGTGGTGGGGCCGTACGTCAACGCCCGCCTGCAGAACCTGATCTGGAACAACACCCGCCTCGGCGAGCACCGCTTCGAAAGCCGCCTCGCGGCGCGCCGCCTGTTCTGGATCTACCTGAGCAACTTCCTCGCGGTGGTGCTGACCCTGGGCTTCTTCTCGCCCTGGGCGATGGTGCGGCTGGCGCGCTACCACGCCCAGTGCCTGAGCCTGGTGCCGGCCAGCGCGCTGGACGAGTTCGTCGCGGACCAGTCGCAGGAAGTCGGCGCCATCGGCGAGGAAGCGGCCGGCGTCTTCGACATCGACATCGCCTTCTAGGGGTTCCCTTCCGATGGTCTTCGGCGGCGCCTACTACGACGGCAAGACCGCGCGCCGCCATCCGGTCGATCTGAGCATCGGCCAGGGCATGCTGCACCTGTCCGGCGCCGGCATCCGCCGCAACGAACCGCTGCAGCGGGTGCGCATTTCCGAGCGGCTGGGCAACGCGCCGCGGCTGCTCAGCTTCGACGACGGCGCCTACTGCGAGGTGCGCGACCACGCGGCGCTGGAGGCGGCCCTCGACGGCGAGGGCCATCGTCCCGGCCTGGTCGACCGGCTGCAGCGCAGCTGGCGCGCCGCGGTGCTGGCCCTGGCCGCCTGCGTCCTGGTCGCCGCGGCGGCCTACCGCTGGGGCCTGCCCTTCGCCGCCGAGGAGGCGGCGTTGAACATGCCCTCCGGCGTCGCCCGCCAGCTCAGCGAATCCACCCTCAACGCCCTCGACCGCTATTGGCTGCAGCCCTCGCAGCTGCCGGCGGCGCGGCGCCAGGCCCTGGCGGCCGGGTTCGCCGCGCTGCGCGCGCCCGGCGACAGCGCGAGCGCGGCGCACATCGAGTTCCGCTCCGGCCCCAGGATCGGCCCCAACGCCTTCGCCCTGCCGGACGGGCGGGTGGTGCTGCTCGACCAGCTGGTGGCGCTCGCCGCCAACGACCAGGAGATCGAAGGCGTGCTGGCGCACGAGCTGGGCCACGTCCATTACCGCCACGGCCTGCGCATGCTGCTGCAGGGCTCGGCGGTGGCCCTGGCGATGAGCGCCTGGTTCGGCGACGTGTCCGGCCTGCTGGCCGGCCTGCCCACCGCGTTGCTGCAGACGCGCTACTCGCGCGAGTTCGAGTCGCAGGCCGACGACTACGCCGCCGACATGCTGCTGGCCAACGGCATCCCGCCCTCGCGCCTGGCCGACATGCTGCAGCGCCTGTCGCAGCAGCGCCGCGACAAGGACAAGGCCGGCGGCGGCAGCGGCAAGGTGCAGGAACAGGAGCAGGAACGCGACTACCTGTCCTCGCACCCGGCGACCGCGGCGCGGATGCAGCGCCTGCGCGACGCCGACGCCCGGCTGCCGGCGGCGCGCGTCAACAAGCCCTAGGAATGTCCGCTCCTCCGGCGCAGTTCGCGCGCCCGGGGCGGCCGGGGCGATCGGGATTTCCCTAGAATCGCGCCGTGAGCCACTCCGAAGAACCCCTCCTGGTCATCGCCGGCCCCACCGCCGCGGGCAAGTCGGCCCTGGCGCTGGAGCTGTGGGAGCGGCTGGAGGGGAGGGCGGAGATCGTCAGCGTCGACTCGGCCCAGGTCTACCGCGGCATGGATATCGGCACCGCCAAGCCCGACGCGGCAACGCGCGCCCGCGTGCCGCATCACCTGCTCGACCTGCTCGATCCGGCGCAGAGCTATTCGGCGGCGCGCTTCGCCGCAGACGCACGCCGCCTGATCGGCGAGATCCGCGCCCGCGGCAACCGGCCGCTGCTGGTCGGCGGCACCATGCTCTACTTCCGCGCCCTGCTGCACGGCCTCAGCGAACTGCCCCCGGCCGACCGCGAGGTGCGGGCGCGGCTGGAGGCGGAGGCGGCCCGCAGCGGCTGGGAAGCGCTGCACGCCCGCCTGGCCCAGGTGGACCCGCCCACCGCGGCGCGCCTGCACCCCAACGATGCACAGCGCATCCAGCGCGCCCTGGAAATCCACGAACTCAGCGGCGAGCCGGCGAGCCGCCATTTCCAGCGTGCCGGCGCCGGCGCGTGGGCCGGGGCGGTGTTGCGCATCGCCGTCTGCCCGCCCGACCTGGAACTGCGCCGGCGCCGCATCGAGCAGCGCTTCCGCCTCATGATGGAGCAGGGTTTTCTGCGTGAAGTCAGTGACCTGCGCGCGCGGGGCGATCTGCATGCCGAGCTGCCCTCGATGCGCGCCGTAGGCTACCGCCAGCTGTGGCGGCACCTCGACGGCGAATACGGCCTGGATCGTGCTGTGGAACTGGGCGTGATCGCCACCCGCCAATACGCCAAGCGCCAGATCACCTGGCTGCGCGGCGAACCGGGATGGACCTGGATCGATCCCGCGGAACCGAACGCGGCAGGCGCTGTCTTGAATCTGCCAGCCCCGCCCCGAAGTTGACACGACGAAATGGACTCCACGCGTGCTACACTTTCTCTGTATAGACAGGCAACTGTCGCAGTTCAAAAAATCGATAAAGGAATAAAAATGTCTAAAGGACAGACTCTGCAGGAGCCGTTTCTCAACGCCCTGCGCAAAGAGCGCATCCCGGTCTCGATCTACCTCGTCAACGGCATCAAGCTGCAGGGCCAGATCGAGTCCTTCGACCAGTTCGTCGTGCTGCTGAAGAACACCGTCAGCCAGATGGTGTACAAGCATGCGATCTCCACCATCGTGCCGGCCCGCGCCGTGCGCATCGCCGAATCCGACAGCGACGAAGCGCAGCCCGCCGACGCCTGAGCTGACCCACTGAGTACCAATCCGCCTTCCTACACCGCCCCGGCCGCAGGCGCGGCCAGCACACAGAAAGCGGTACTGGTGCATCTGGAGTTCCCCGGCACCGACTTCGAGGCCGACCGCGCCGAGTTCCTGGAACTGGCGCGCTCCGCCGGCGCCGAAGCGGTGGCCGTCATCGGCGGCAGCCGCGACCGGCCTGACGCCGGCCTGTATGCCGGCAGCGGCAAGGTCGACGAGGTCGGCGCCGCGGTCAAGGCCGGGGGCGCCGAGCTGGCGATCTTCAACCACGATCTTTCGCCCAGCCAGGAGCGCAACCTCGAGAAGCGGCTGCAGTGCCGCGTGCTCGACCGCGCCGGCCTGATCCTCGACATCTTCGCCCGCCGCGCCCGTTCGCACGAGGGCAAGCTGCAGGTGGAGCTGGCCCAGATGCAGCACCTGGCGACGCGCCTGGTGCGCGGCTGGACCCACCTGGAGCGGCAGAAGGGCGGCATCGGCCTGCGCGGCCCCGGCGAATCCCAGCTGGAGACCGACCGCCGCCTGGTGCGCGGCCGCATCGCCACCCTGAAGCGGCGCCTGGAGGAAGTGCGCGCGCGGCGCGCCCAGAACCGCCAGGGCCGCGCGCGCAACGAGATTCCCACGGTGTCCCTGGTCGGCTACACCAACGCCGGCAAGTCGACCCTGTTCAACGCCCTCACCGGCGACGCGACCTTCGCCTCCAACCTGCTGTTCGCCACGCTCGACACCACCGTGCGCAAGGTCGCCCTGCCGACCGGGGAGACCGCGGTGCTGGCCGACACGGTAGGTTTCATCCGCGACCTGCCGCACGACCTCATCGCCGCGTTCCGCGCCACCCTCGAGGAATCGCGCGAGGCCGACCTGCTGCTGCACGTGGTCGACGCCGCCGACGCCGAGCGCGTGGCGCGCATGGAGCAGGTCGACGCCGTGCTGCGCGAGATCGGCGCCGACGAGGTGCCGCGCCTGCTGGTCTACAACAAGATCGACCTGCGCAAGGAAGGGATCAGCCCGGAGACCGCCCGCATCGAGCACGACGAGCAGGGCCTCCCGGTACGGGTCTTCATCTCCTCGCGCACCGGCGAGGGCCTGGACCTGCTGCGCAGCGCCATCGCCGCCCGGCTCTACCCGGACCTGGTCGAGGACGAACTGCTGCTGCCGCCCAGCGCCGCCCGGCTGCGCGCCCAGCTGTTCGCGCTCAACGCGGTGCAGTCCGAGCACGTCGAGGACGATGGCGGCCTGCGCCTGCGGGTCCGCCTGCCATACTCGCGGCTGGAGCGGATGTGCCGCGAGGCGGGGGTGCAGCCGCCGCCGCGCGCGGTTGCCGCCATGGCCCGCGCTTCCTAAAATCCCGCTTTCGGTCAGCATCTTCCCATCATCCTGCGTCCATCTAGAGACGCACTCGTCCCCCTGCGGAGCAGAAATGGCCTGGAACGAACCGGGTAACAACAACCGCGACCCCTGGAACCAGGGCTCCGGGGGCAAGGGCGGCGGCACCCCGCCGGACCTGCAGGACCTGCTCAGGCGGCTGCGCGCCCGCTGGAGCGGGGGCGGCAAGGAGCGCAGCGGCCTGGTGCTGCTGATCGCGGCCCTGCTGTGCCTGGGCTGGCTGCTGAAGGGGTTCTACACCGTGGCGGAGGGCGAGCGCGGCCTGGTGGTGCGCTTCGGCGCCTACGAGCGCACCGACGGACCCGGCCTGCACTGGCACCTGCCGCCGCCGTTCGAGCACGTGCTGCGCACCAATGTCGGCATCCTGCGGCAGCTGTCGCCGGTGCGCACCGAGCTGCTGACCAAGGACCAGAACCTGGTCGAGGTCGGCCTGGCCCTGCAGTTCAAGGTGACCTCGGCCGAGGACTACACCTTCAACAACGTCGACAAGCCCGAGGACATCGTCGCCCTGGCCGCCACCAGCGCCCTGCAGCAGGTGGTGGGCGGCTACACCATCGACGAGGTGGTGGGCCGCGCCGACCTGAGCAACAGCCAGGCCGAGATCGCCAACGCCACGCGCAAGCTGCTGCAGCAGATCCTCGACAGCTACCACAGCGGCGTGCAGCTCACCGAGGCCAGCCTCAGGGTGGAGCCGCCCGACGCCCTGGTGCCGGCCTTCGCCGACGTCATCAAGGCCGGCGAGGAGCGCAAGACCCAGCGCAACGACGCCCAGGCTTACGCCGACAGCCGCGTGCCGGCGGCCCGCGCCGACGCCGCCCGCAACATCACCGAGGCCCAGGCCTACCGCGACCAGGTCATCGCCCGCGCCGAGGGCGACGTCGCCCGCTTCTCCGCCGTGCTGGAGGAATACCGCAAGGCGCCGCAGGTGACGCGCAAGCGCCTCTACCTGGACACCATGAGCGGGATCTACAGCCGCTCCGGCAAGGTGCTGGTGGACGTGGACAAGGGCAACCCCAATTTCACCGTGCCGCTGCAGCAGCTGCTGCAGGCCAGCCCGGCGCCCGAGCCCGAGGCGCCGCCGGCCGGCCCGCAGAACGCGCCTGCGCCGGCCCCGCCCGCCGCGGGCGACAGCGGCGGCAGCAGTGAAGACAACGGCGCGCGCTCGCGCAGCCGGGGAGGCCGCTGATGAACAGCCGCACCAATCTCGGCCTCGGCCTGCTGCTGGCCGTGCTGCTGCTGGCCAACAGCGTCTATGTGGTGGACCAGCGCGCCGTGGCGGCTCTGCTCGAGTTCGACCAGTACAAGACCGCGGTGACCCAGGCGGGCCTGCACTTCAAGCTGCCGTTCGCCCAGACCGTCCACAAGATGGACAAGCGCCTGCTCACCGGGCGCCAGTCCGCCAACATCCCGGTCGCCGGCGAGCAGAGCGTGGACGTGGACTACTACGTCAAGTGGCGCATCGACGACGTCGCCACCTACTACCGCGCCACCGGCGGCCAGTCGCAGCTGGCCAACGACCGCCTGATGCAGGGCCTGGATGCCCGCCTGCGCGAGACGCTGGGCAAGCACACCCTGGAACAGCTCGTCACCGGCGACCGCGACCAGCTCGACGACGGCCTGCTGCACGAGGCGCAGCGCGTCGCCGCCGGGCTCGGCATCATCGTCGCCGACGTGCGCATCAATACGCTGACCCTGCCCAAGGAAGTGGCCCAGGCCTATTTCGACCGCATGCGCGCCGAGCGCAAGCGCACCGCCGACGAGCTGCGCGCGCGCGGCAAGGCCGAGGCTGAGCAGATCCGCGCCGCCGCCGACAGCGAGGCCCAGACCACCCTGGCCGAGGCCTACCGCAAGGCCGAGACCCTGCGCGGCGAGGGCGACGGCAAGGCCGCCGAAATCTATGCCCGCGTCTACGGCCAGGACCCGGAGTTCTACGCCTTCTACCGCTCGCTCAACGCCTACCGCGACGCCTTCCAGGGCAAGCGCGACGTGCTGGTGATCGAGCCGCGCGGCGAGTTCTTCAGGTACTTCAACAACGCCGGCAAGGACGCGGGAGGCGGGAAGTAACATGTTCGCCGGCAGCAGCATCTGGCTCGACATCCTGCGCGCCCTGTCCCTGGTGATGGTGATCGAGGGCATCCTGCCGTTCGTGGCGCCGCCGCGCTCGCGCGAGGTGTTCGCGCGCCTGGCCACGCTCGACGACAAGGGCCTGCGCACCATCGGCCTGCTGAGCATGCTCAGCGGCCTGGCCGCCCTGCAGTTGATCCACTGGCTGGCCTAGCGGGCAACCCGATGACGACCGACAATTTCTGGATGCTGCCGGAAGGCGTGGAGGAATCCCTGCCGCCGGTGTCCTGGCGCATCGAGGCGCTGCGCCGCGGCCTGCTCGACCGCTACCGCGAGGGCGGCTACGAGCTGATCCTGCCGCCGCTGCTGGAGCACCTGGACACCCTGCTCACCGGCGCCGGCTCGGACCTGGCGGACCAGACCTTCAAGCTCACCGACCCGGCGGGCGGCCGCCTGCTCGGCCTGCGCGCCGACATGACGCCGCAGGCCGCGCGCATCGCCGCGCGCCACTTCGCTGCGCAGCCGGTGGTGCGCCTCTGCTACCTGGGCACGGTGCTGCGCACGCGCCCGGACAGCCTCGGCGGCTCGCGCGCGCCGCGCCAGGTGGGCTGCGAGATCTTCGGCGAGGCCGGCCTGTCGGCCGATCTGGAAATCCTGCGCCTGATGCTGGACACCCTGCGCCTGGCCGGCATCGACCACGGCCACCTCGACCTGGGCCATGTCGGCATCTACCGCGCCCTGGCCGCCAAGCTGGGGCTGGACCCGGCGGCGGAAACGGCGGTGTTCGACATCCTGCAGCGCAAGTCGCAGCCCGACCTGCGCGACTTCGCCGCCGCGCGCAAGCTGGCGCCGTCCTCCCTGGCCGGCCTGTCGGCCCTGATGGACCTGAATGGCGATGTCACGGTGTTGCAGCGTGCGCGTCACACACTGGATCTGAACGATGCCGCCGTGGCCGAGGCCCTGGCGGCGGTGGAACAGGCCGCGGCCGAGCTGAAGCGGGTGGCGCCGGAGGTGCCGCTGCACATCGACCTGGCCGAGCTGCGCGGCTATCGCTACCAGACCGGCCTGGTGTTCGCCGCCTTCGTGCCGGGGCACGGGCGCGAGGTGGCGCGCGGCGGGCGCTATGACGGGGTGGGCAGCGAATTCGGGGCGCCGCGTCCGGCAACCGGGTTCTCGGCGGATTTGAATGAGCTGTTGCGATTGGGCGCGGTGTCCGGCGGCTGAGCCGCCCGGTCTTGCGCGCAGGCGCAAAGGCGCCGGCAACAGCGGTTGGATGCAGTGGCTGGATACGAGTGGATACCGGTGTTTGTTTCTTTATTCTTTGCTTGGCGTCTTTGCGTGAGGCTCGCTTCTAATGGGTAAATCAGTCGTAATCATCGGGGCCCAGTGGGGCGACGAAGGCAAGGGCAAGGTGGTGGATCTGCTCACCGATCGCTGCCAGGCCGTCGCCCGCTTCCAGGGCGGCCACAACGCCGGCCACACCCTGGTCATCGGCGGCGTCAAGACCGCGCTCAACCTGATCCCCTCAGGCATCATGCGCGAGGGCGTGGACTGCCTCATCGGCAACGGCGTGGTGGTCTACGTGCCCCGCCTGGTCGAGGAAATCCAGGGCCTGGAGGCGCGCGGCATCTCGGTGCGCGGTCGCCTCAAGATCTCCGAGGCCTGCCCGCTGATCCTGGAGCACCACATCAAGCTCGACCAGGCGCGCGAGCGCGCCCGCGGCGAAAACAAGATCGGCACCACCGGCCGTGGCATCGGCCCCGCCTACGAGGACAAGATCGCCCGCCGCGCCATCCGCATCGGCGACCTGTTCCACCGCGAGCGCCTGGCCTCCAAGCTGGGCGAGGTGCTGGACTACCACAACTTCGTCCTCACCCATTACTTCAAGGACACGCCGGTCGACTTCCAGAAGACCCTCGACGCCTGCCTCGGCTTCGCCGACGAGATCCGCCCCTTGGTGGCGGACGTCACCGAGCTGCTGCGCCGCCACATCGTCGCCGGCCACAATGTGCTGTTCGAGGGCGCCCAGGGCGCCATGCTCGACGTCGACCACGGCACCTATCCCTACGTCACCAGCAGCAACACCACCGCCGGCGGCGCCGCCACCGGCACCGGCGTCGGCCCGCGCGAGTTCGACTACGTGCTGGGCATCGTCAAGGCCTACGCCACCCGCGTCGGCTCCGGCCCGTTCCCGACCGAGCTGGACAACGACGTCGGCCAGGCCATCCGCGACAAGGGCGACGAATACGGCACCGTCACCCGCCGCCCGCGCCGCTGCGGCTGGTTCGACGCCGTCGCCGCGCGCCGCTCCATCTTCAACAACAGCGTCACCGGCCTGTGCGTCACCAAGCTCGACGTCCTCGACGGCATGGAGACGGTGCGCATCTGCACCGGCTACAAGGTCGACGGCGTGGCCGTGGATACCCCTCCCATCGGCGCCGAAGGCCTGGCCTGCGTCGAGCCGGTGTACGAGAGCCTGCCCGGCTGGAGCGAGTCCACCTTCGGCGTGCGCAGCTTCGACAAGCTGCCGAAGAACGCCCAGGCCTACCTCAAGCGGATGGAGGAAGTGGCGGGCGCGGAGGTCGCAATCATTTCCACCGGGCCGGACCGCGAGCACACGATGGTGCTGCGCAATCCGTTCGATTGAAGAATGGTGAGTCAGGTGTTGTGAAGCAAAAAGCCCGGTCAAAGCCGGGCTTTTTTGTTTGCGCAGCTTCAATCGTTACCGTTCCGTGACGACTCCGCGGCCGCCGCGCGCGACAATCGGTTCCTCACCAGACCCGCGAAGCCCGGACCCGATCCGGGCCGATGAGGAGTTCCACCATGTCCCTGACCGCGCGCGGCGTCGCCGCTTCCGTCCTGTCCGCCCTCCTGCTCGCCGGCTGCGGCTCGGGCTCCTCCGCCCCACCAGGCGGCGGCGCGTCGTCCGGCGGCTCCGGCGGCGGCAGCAGCTCGGGCGGCAGTTCCAGCAGCGGCGGCGGGTCCGGCAGCTCCAGCAGCGGCGGCTCGGCCAGCTGCCCGGCGCCGCTGCCGCCGGTGGCGATCGCCAGCGGCTTGTCGGTCACCGACGCCGTGCCGTCGGACTACGACAGCAGCGCCAGCCCCACGCCGACGCCCACCACCACCATCAACTTCACGCTGATGCTGCCGCAGCGCTGCCCGGGCGACCGCTTTCCGCTGATCCTGCAGAGCCACGGCTATGGCGGCACGCGGCTGATGGCGCTGGCGGCCAACGGCACGGTGGACCCCACCGCCGCGCACTTCACCTCGATCGACAACCTGGTGATGGCCCTGCCGTACCACGGCTACGTCGTGATCAGCTACGACGAGCGCGGCCACGGCACGGCGGCGCCGGGGCAGGCGGCGAACAACGCGCGCATCATCGACCCGGCGGCGGAGACGCAGGACGCCGAGGCGCTGCTCGACTGGGCCTACTACCACCGCGACGCGGCGCCGGACCCCAATGACCCGGCCCACCCGGCGGCGGCGGGCTACGTGCAGAGCTTCGTGCAGGCGCAGGCCGGCGCCATCCCGCGCGACATCGTCGCCGGCACCATCGGCTACAGCTACGGCGGCGGCTTCGAGTTCCCGCTGGAGCAGCTCGACCCGCGCATCGACACCATGGTGCCGAACGGTACCTGGAACGACCTGCTTTACAGCCTGCTGCCCGGCGACGCGGTGAAGCTGGGCTTCGACAGCCTGCTGTGCGTGCTGGCCTCGCCCACGCCGGGCGTGGGCGGCAACGTCAACAACACGCCGCTGGTGGCCAACACCTGCAACCAGGTGGGGCCGCAGGGCCCGCAAGCGGTGAGCCTGCGCACCCGCGCCGATCTGGCGCAGGCCGCCACGCTGCCGACGGCGCAGCCGCGCCCGGCGCGCGACGAGGCCGAGCTGCTGGACTTCTTCTACTCGCACAGCAACCAGTACTTCCAGACCCAGACGCGCGACGGCGCGGCGCTGGATCCGCGCGACGTGCCCGGCACCCTGAGCCCGGCGCTGCTGGCACTGCCCGGCTTCGCCGGCGCCAGCTTCCGCCCGGCGCCGCTGATCCCCGCGCCGGCGCGCGCCACGCCGGCCAGCGCGCTGCTGCTGCAGGGCAACCGCGACACGCTGTTCAACCTCACCGACGCCTGGCTGAACTACCAGCACCTGCGCGGCAGTGCCTCGAACGTGCGCCTGCTCACCACCGAGGGCGGCCACATGAACCCGCTGGCGCTGCAGACCGAGGGCACTGCCAACTGCGGCGGCGTGGTGGGGGTGGATTCGATCCTGGCCTGGTTCGACCACGAACTGAAGGGCGTCAGCTCGGCCGCGTACAGCGCCATTCCGCCGCTGTGCCTGTCGGTCACGCCGACGCCGGCCGCCAACAGCGCGCCCGCCAACAGCCAGCTCAGCGGCCTGTTGCTGGCCGACGGCAACGTCCCGGTCGGCGACCAGGGCGGCAAGGCCGGCGGCATCAGCGTCAAGGCGGCGATGCTCAGCGCCAGCGTCAACTTCACCGGCTCGGCCAGCAGCAGCACGCCCACGTCTTCGGCCGTGTTCGTTCCGGTGGGCGCGCCGCTGAGCGGGCTCAGTGCCATTCCCGGCAGCGGCGGCAGCACCGTGGCCGTGCTCGCCGGCCTTCCCAGCATCCGGCTGGTCAGCGTCAGCGGCCCGCTCGGCGCGGCGCTGACCCCGGTGGCCTACGTCGGCGTCGGCATCAAGCGCGGTTCCACCACCATCCTGGTGGACGACCAGGTCACGCCGTTCGCCGCCCTGGCGCCGGCCGCCGGCAGCCATGACTGCCCGGCCAGCCTGAGCGTGCCCACAGCCGGCTACGCCGGCACCACTACCATCGCACCGCTGGCCACCGACCACTGCCACAACCGCGGCACCAACGACTACGCCGCCGGCGTGCTGCTGCCCGGGGTGGGCGAGCCGCTGCAGAACGGCGACCAGCTCGGCTTGCTGCTCTACGAGAACCAGGTGCAGTACCTGCCGGTGAACAGCGGCGCGGTGGTCACCGGCCTGCCCAATCCGTACAGCGTGACGCTGTACGACGTGCAGCTGCCGGTGCTGGTGCCGGGGGCTTATGCGGGCAGCAGCCTGTCGGGGGCCACGGCGCTGCCTTGAGCGCCTGACCAGAGGCAGGCCCGGTCGGCGCGCCCAGGACGGCCAGCGCTTGCAGGATACGCTGCGCGTGGCGAGGCGCATCAGCGGAGAACTGCGCGTCTCCCGTCACGACCATACGCAACAGCATGGATCGGCAAGCAGGCCGGATCGGTGAGGGACGGGCAAGGCAACGGAAATGTTAGAATTTTGGGCACTGCCGATCGACGAGGACGCCCCAGGCGCCCGCGTCGACCGGACCCGGGAATAGGGAAGCGGAGCCTGCAGGCCCGTGAGCGGATGCCCAGATTCCCGGGGCCGCTTATTTGACCGATTCCCGCCCAGCAGAAAGCCATGAACACCGCACACCGCAAGAAACTCCCCGGCACCTCTTTCGACTATTTCGATGCCGCGGAGGCGGTGGAGGCGATCAAGCCCGGCGCCTGGGCGAAGCTGCCCTACACGGCGCGCGTGCATGCCGAGAACCTGGTGCGCAAGGCCGGGCCGGAAAAGATCCGCGCCTACCTGGGCCAGCTGATCGAGCGCAAACGCGACCTGGACTTCCCCTGGTTCCCGGTGCGCGTGGTCTGCCATGACATCCTCGGGCAGACGGCGCTGGTGGACCTCGCCGGCCTGCGTGACGCCATCGCCGACATGGGCGGCGACCCGGCCAAGGTGAATCCGGTGGTGCCGGTGCAGCTGATCGTGGACCACTCGCTGGCGGTGGAGCACGGCGGCTTCGAGAAGGACGCGTTCGCCAAGAACCGCGCCATCGAGGACCGCCGCAACGACGACCGTTTCCACTTCATCAACTGGACCAAGCAGGCGTTCCAGAACGTGGACGTGATCCCGCCGGGCAACGGCATCATGCACCAGATCAACCTGGAGCGGATGTCGCCGGTGATCTACACGCAGGACGGCGTGGCTTTCCCCGACACCTGCGTCGGCACCGACAGCCACACGCCGCACGTCGACGCGCTGGGCGTGATCGCCATCGGCGTCGGCGGCCTGGAGGCGGAGAACGTGATGCTGGGCCGCGCCTCGTGGATGCGGCTCCCGGACATCATCGGCGTGGAGCTGAGCGGCAGGCCGCAGCCGGGCATCACCGCCACCGACGTGGTGCTGGCGCTGACCGAATTCCTGCGCAAGGAGAAGGTGGTAGGCGCCTACCTGGAGTTCCACGGCGAGGGCGCCGCGGCGCTGACCCTGGGTGACCGCGCCACGATCTCCAACATGGCGCCGGAATACGGCGCCACCGCGGCGATGTTCTTCATCGACCAGAACACCCTGGACTACCTGCGGCTGACCGGCCGCGAGGACGCGCAGGTCAAGCTGGTCGAGACCTACGCGAAGCAGACCGGCCTGTGGGCCGAGTCGCTGAAGACGGCCGAGTACGAGCGGACGCTGAAGTTCGACCTGTCCACCGTGGTGCGCAACATGGCGGGCCCCTCCAACCCGCACAAGCGCCTGCCGACCTCGGCCCTGGCCGAGCGCGGCATCGCCGGCAAGTGGGAGGACAAGCCCGGCCAGATGCCCGACGGCGCGGTGATCATCGCCGCCATCACCAGCTGCACCAACACCTCCAACCCGCGCAACGTGATCGCCGCGGCGCTGCTGGCGCGCAACGCCAACGCGCGCGGCCTCAGCCGCAAGCCCTGGGTCAAGACCTCGCTGGCGCCGGGCTCGAAGGCGGTGCAGCTGTACCTGGAAGAGGCCAGGCTGCTGCCGGAGCTGGAGCAGCTGGGCTTCGGCATCGTCGCCTTCGCCTGCACCACCTGCAACGGCATGTCCGGCGCACTGGACCCGAAGATCCAGCAGGAAGTGGTGGACCGCGACCTGTACGCGGTGGCGGTGCTGTCCGGCAACCGCAACTTCGACGGCCGCATCCACCCCTATGCCAAGCAGGCCTTCCTGGCCTCGCCGCCGCTGGTGGTGGCCTACGCCATCGCCGGCACGGTGCGCTTCGACATCGAGAAGGACGCGCTGGGCCACGATAAGGACGGCAAGCCGGTCACCCTGAAGGACATCTGGCCGACCGACGCGGAGATCGACGCGGTGATCAGGCAGTCGGTCAAGCCCGAGCACTTCCGCAAGGTCTACGAGCCGATGTTCAACTTCAAGCCGGGCGGGGCGGAGAAGATCAGCCCGCTGTACGCCTGGCGTCCACAGAGCACCTACATCCGCCGCCCGCCGTACTGGGAAGGCGCGCTGGCCGGCAAGCGCACCCTCAAGGGGATGCGGCCGCTGGCGGTGCTGGGCGACAACATCACCACCGACCACCTCTCGCCGTCGAACGCGATCCTGGCGAATTCCGCGGCGGGCGAGTACCTGGCGAAGATGGGCCTGCCGGAAGAAGACTTCAATTCCTACGCCACGCACCGCGGCGA
>Ga0070741_10003947_pt1 | contig 35531 bp, 33 predicted proteins | sample Coa_R1_4_FD_66440 | JGI IMG/M metagenome (GOLD analysis project Ga0070741, IMG submission 66440) | Surface soil microbial communities from Centralia Pennsylvania, which are recovering from an underground coalmine fire - Coalmine... | ecosystem: Environmental > Terrestrial > Soil > Unclassified ... | reverse complement strand
TCGGTCGCGAGCTCGACCGGCATCTTGAGGAACTTGGCGACCTGCTTGGTGGCGGTCGCGCGGTCCTTCTCGATGACGTCGTTGGCCTCGCACAGCGCCCTGATGAACTTCTCGGCGGTGGCGCGGTTCTGCTCGATCCAGCCGCGGTTCATGTAGATGAAGTTGATGTTGTTGTAGATGCCGTCGGCAGTGGCAAGCGTCTTGCTGCCCTTGACCGCCATCAGGGTGCGCGTCGGCCAGGGCTCCCATACGGCGAAGCCGTCGATGTCGCCGCGTTCCAGCGCCGCCAGCATCTCGGGCGCCTCGACGTTGACCAGGGTGTAGTCGGCCGGGTTGAGCTTGCGTTGGGCGAGCAGGCGGCGCCAGAAGATCTCCGCGCCGGTGCCCATGGCGACGCCGACCTTCTTGCCCTTCAGCCCTTCGAGCGAATCGACGTTGCGGCCGATCACGCTCTCCCACTTGGCGAGGTAGGTCCCATCGGCGACGGCGACGATGTTCTGGTCGACCTGGTGATTGATCACGCCCGCAAGGTCGCTGCCGTAGGCGGCCTGCACCTGATTGTTGACCAGGAACGGCACCATCGCCGACCCCGAGGGCCCGGTATTGATGGTGACCTCAAGGCCGTTCTTCTCGAACAGGCCGCCTTCCTTGGCGACGTAGAACTGCGAGAAGGCGGGATCGACGCCCGTCGCGATCGTCATCTTGGTGAGCGTGTCGGCTCTGGCGATGCAAAACGGCGCAAGGGCCGCACTGGCGGCGCCGCTGGCCAACAGAGTCCTTCTGCGCATGATTTCCTCCCTGTGTGCTTTCTTCAGGTGACGGGCGCGAAACGCCCGGCGAACGCATAGATTCCCCAACGGAACAGGCGATCGGCGGTGAAGCCCAGCAATCCCAATACCAGCAAGGCCACGAATATCTGGTCGATCAGCATGTAGAGCCGCGAGTCCCAGATCATTCTACCGAGCCCGTTGTTGGCGGCAACGAGCTCGGCCGCGATGATGGTCACGAACGAGTTGGCCATCGCAAGCCGCATGCCGGTCAGGATGTAGGGCACGGTGGCGGGCAGCGCGACGAAGAAGAAGACCTGGGCGGAGCTTGCGCCCAGCGACCGGGCGGCGCGGATCTTGTTGGGCGCCACCGCACTCACACCAGCGGCGGTGTTGATGATTACGATGAACACCGTAGTGTAGATGATCAGGAAGATCTTCGAACCTTCGCCGATGCCGAACCAGATCACCGCGACGGTGATCATGGCGGTGGCGGGAATGAAACGCAGGAACTCCGTATAGGGCTCGAGCAGGCGGCGCACGGTCGGAAAGGAGCCGATGGCGAGGCCGAGCGGAATGCCGATCGCCGAGCCGCCGGCGAAGCCCGCCGCGATGCGGCCGAGACTGGCCGACGTCTCCTCCCACAGGGTGCCGTCGCGGGCGAGCTCGATCGCCTTCAGGATGACGCGGCCGGGAGTGGGGAACAGCACCGACTGGACGATCCAGGCCGCGGTCACGTGCCAGATCACGAACAGGCTGGCGAACCCCACCAGATAGAGCCCGACGATCCGCAGCCGCTGGTTCATTACTGCGCCCTCTTGAGCGAGAGCGCGACCTCGTCGCGGATCATCTCGTGCACCTGCCGATAGACCGCGACAAATCGGTCGTGCGTGCGCTCACGCTCGGCTTCGGAGAGCTTGACCTCGACGATCCCCTTGAGTTTGGAGGCGGGGCCGGCATGCATGACCCCGATACGATCGGCGAGGATGATCGCCTCGTCGATGTCGTGGGTGATGAACAGCACCGTCTTGTTCGTGCTGGCGCAGATACGCTTCAGCTCACGCTGCATGTCGGCACGGGTGTGCGCGTCGAGCGCGGCGAACGGCTCGTCCATCAGCAGCATCTGCGGCTCGTTGGCGAGGACGCGGGCAATCTGGATGCGCTGCTTCATGCCGCCCGACAGCTCCGTCGGGTGCTTGTCGTTCTGGCCCTTGAGACCGACCAATTCGAGATAGTGCTGCGCCTTCCTTCGCCGTTCGGCCGCGGCCACGCCGCGCATGCGCAGGCCGAACTCGATGTTGCCCATCGCCGTCAGCCAGCCATAGAGCGAATCGTCACCCTGGAAAACAACGCCGCGGTCGGCTGCCGGCCCGCCGATCGGACGGCCCGAGATGCTGATGATGCCGGCGCTCGCCGGTTCGAAGCCCGCCACCATGTTGAGCACGGTGGTCTTGCCGCAGCCGCTGGTCCCGAGCAGGCAGAAGAATTCGCCCGGCTGGATATCGAGCGAGAAATCGCGCACGGCGGTGTAGTCCCCGCCCTTCAGCGATCGATAGACCTTGCTTACCTTTTCGAGCTGAACCAGCGCCATCCCGGGGACATGCGTAAAGCATTTCCGGGGCCTTGGGAATTTGAAGTTCCGCTCCGACGGAGCAGGGATCAGGTACCTCAATACGTTCGGTAATTTCGCTGCTGCTCTTCGGCCGGCGGCTCGGCGTACGCGGCAAACTCGCGGCGCTCCTCGAACGGTCGGGCGAGCACTGCCAGCAGCTCCTCGAACGGACCGTAATCGTCATTGTCGATCGCCGCCGAAAGCGCCGCCTCGACCCTGTGGTTGCGCGGTATGTAGGCCGGATTGACGGCATCCATGGCGGCGCGCCGCGTCGCCGCGTCCTGCGGCTCCAAGGCCAGCCGCGCACGGTATTTCTCTGCCCAGCCCCCGTCATCGATCGGCGTCTCGCCGCGGCCGAGATGGCGGAAGGCGAGCGTGTAGTCGAGCCCGCCATCCATCAGGAGCTTGAGGAACCCCTGGATCAGCGCGTCGTCGCCCTCCTGTGCCGTAAACAAGCCGAACTTGCGGCGCAGGCCGGCAAGATAGGCGTCGCCGAACAGCGCGCCGTAGCGCTGCAGCGATTCGTTGGCCATGGCGAGCGCCTTGTCCTGGTTCTCATCGAACAGCGGCATCAGCGCCTCGCCGAGCCGCGCCAGATTCCAGCCGGCGATCTGCGGCTGCTTGCCGTAGGCGTAGCGGCCGAAGCGGTCGATCGAGCTGAACACCGTCTCGGGATGGTAGGCGTCCATGAAGGCGCACGGACCGTAGTCGATGGTCTCGCCGGCGATCGACATGTTGTCGGTATTCATCACGCCATGGACAAAGCCGACGCACAGCCATTGCGCAACAAGAGCCGCCTGCCGCGCGATCACCTTCTCATACAGATCGCGATAGCCGCTGGCGTCGGGATAATGCCGCCCGATGACGTGGTCGGCGAGCAGCCGCACACCTTCGACGTCGCCGCGGGCGGCGAAGAACTGGAACGTGCCGACCCGGATGTGGCTCGCGGCGACGCGCGTCAGAACGGCGCCTGGCAGGGCGGTCTCGCGATAGACCGGATCGCCGGTGATCACAGCGGCAAGCGAGCGCGTCGTCGGGATGCCGAGCGCCTGCATGGCCTCGCTGATGATGTACTCGCGCAATACCGGCCCAAGGGCCGCGCGGCCGTCGCCGTTGCGTGAGAACGGCGTGGGACCCGAGCCCTTGAGCTGGATATCGCGGCGCTTGCCGTTCCTGTCGATCACTTCGCCCAAAAGCACGGCGCGCCCGTCGCCGAGCTGCGGCACGAAATTGCCGAACTGATGGCCGGCATAGGCCAGGGCGATCGGCTTGGAGCCCGTCGGTACCGCGTTGCCGGCCAGCATGGCGACCCCTTCGGGACTCGCAAGCTCCTCGGGATCGAGTCCGAGCTCCGCCGCCAGTGCCTCGTTCAGCTTCACCAGTCGCGGCGTGCTAACCGGCGTTGGCGCCAGCCGGGCGTAAAAGCGGTCGGGCAGGCGGGCGTAGCTGTTGTCGAAGGCAGGGACCATGACACCAATGTCATGTGCCCGGGGAATTGAATCAAGTTGCACTTCATCGCTTGTGCGAAGACGAGCTCTAGCGCTCTTCACAGTGACATGGGCGCGATTCGCACTACTCTTTTCACGCTCACAAACGAGCAGTGGGGAGAGACCATGAATATCGCCAAACTTTTGCCAATGACTGCGGCGCTTCTGTTCGCAGCCAGCGCGTTCGCCAACGACGCCGACTTCGTCCTGAAGAACAAGACCGGCTACCAGATCGACGAGGTCTACATCTCATTGCCCTCGAGCAAGAACTGGGGCCCCGACATCATGGGCACCCATTCGCTCGGCGATGGCGAGAAGGTGAAGATCACCTTCCCCCACGGCAACGGCGCCTGCAAATTCGACATCAAGGTCAAATACAATGACGGCGACGCGTCCGAGTGGAGCGCCGTCGATCTCTGCGAGTACGAGACGATCACGCTCTATTGGGACAAGAAGGCTCAGCAGACCAGGGCCGTCGGCGAATAAGGGCGCGTTCAGGGACTGAGCCGTGGGGCGGTTCAGTCTCTGAACGGATCCGTCATCAGGATCGTGTCTTCGCGCTCGGGTGACGTGCTGAGCAGCGCCACCGGGCAGCCGACCAGTTCCTCGATCCGGCGCACGTACTTGATGCAGGTCGCCGGGAGGTCGGCGTACTTGCGCGCGCCGCGGGTGCTTTCCTGCCAGCCCTCGAACGTCTCCCATACCGGCTTGAGTTTGGCCTGCGCGCCCATGGTGAAGGGGAAACGCTCGATCTTCCTGCCGTCGAGCTCATAGCCGACGCAGACCTTGATCTCCTTCAGGCCGTCGAGGACGTCGAGCTTGGTCAAAGCGATGCCGTCGATGCCGTTCAGCTTCACCGCCTGGCGCACCATCACCGCGTCGAACCAGCCGCAGCGGCGGCGGCGGCCTGTGTTGGTGCCGAACTCGTGGCCCCGGTCGCCCAGCAGCTGGCCGATCTCGTCCTTGAGCTCGGTCGGGAAGGGCCCGTCGCCGACGCGCGTGGTATAGGCCTTGGCGATGCCCAGCACGTAGCCCACCGCGCCGTTGCCGAGGCCCGAGCCGATCATCGCCTGTGCCGCCACCGTGTTCGACGAGGTGACATAGGGATAGGTGCCGTGGTCGATGTCGAGCATGGTGGCCTGTGCGCCTTCGAACAAGATGCGCTTGCCGGCGGCACGCAGGCCGTCGAGCCTCTCCCACACGTCCTCGGCGAACGGCAGGATCTTGGGTGCAAGCTCGAGCAGCTCCGCGGTGAGCTTCTTGGGATCGACCGGCTCCTTGCCCAGGCCCTGGCGCAGCGCGTTGTGATGAGCCAAGAGCGTCGCCACCTTGGCCGGCAGATTGTCGGGCTCGGCGAGATCGCCGACCCGGATCGCACGGCGGCCGACCTTGTCCTCGTAGGCCGGCCCGATGCCACGCCGCGTCGTGCCGATCTTGATCACACCCGGCGCGTCCTCGCGCCAGCCGTCGAGATCACGATGCAGCGGCAGGATGAGCACGGCGTGATTCGCGATCTTCAGGTTCTCGGGCGTCACCGAGACGCCCTGCGCCGAAACCTTCTTCACCTCCTCGAGGAAGTGCCAGGGGTCGACGACGACGCCGTTGCCGATGATCGACAGCTTGCCTTTACGCACCACGCCCGACGGCAGCAGCGCCAGCCGATAGGTCTGATTGCCGATGACCAGCGTATGGCCGGCATTGTGGCCGCCCTGGAAGCGCACCACGACCTCGGCGCGCTCGGAGAGCCAATCCACGATCTTGCCCTTGCCCTCGTCGCCCCACTGGGCGCCGATCACTGCCACGTTGGCCATTTTCTCTATTCCTAGACATGCGAACGCCTCCCAGGCGGATGCCGGGAGGCGTGAGTTCGTTTAGCACGCAAGAGCGGGTGCGCCTAAGGGGAAAAGCGGGCAGGCTGCGGCATATGAAGCGCATCATTTCCGTCTGCGCGGCTTTCGGGCTCATTGCCTGCGGCACTCCGCCGGCCGGTTGGGAGCGGCCAGAGGACAACTCTGCCTCCCGGGTGTCCGACATCAGCCAGTGCCGCAGCGAAGCACGTCGCCTTGCGCTTTTCCGCTATCCCGACCAGGTGATCCAGAGCAACAACGGCGCCACTCACAGCGTCTCCGACCCGAACCGCTTCGCCGCCGAATTGGCGTTGTTCGACCAGTGCATGACGCGGCTCGGCTACCGACGGACTTCGCCGCCGTCGGCCTGAGCGCTCACTCCTGGTAGATCTCGCCCTTCGAGCCGGGGCTCTGGGCGATCGATGGCGGGTTGGCGCCATCCTGTCCGTTGCCGTTCGGCTCGCCGGAGAGCACCGTCATCTGTCCCGGACCGATCAGCATCATGATCGGTTTGTTGTCCTTGTCCTTGGCGCTGACGATGTAGGAGCCGGGCACGATCTTGATGTCCTTGAAGCCCTTTTCGCTGAGCTTCTGCTCGATCTGCTTGGGGATGTCCTTCGCCTTGTCGAGTTGCTGCTGTTGCTGGGAGTTGTCTTGCCGAGTGTTGTCCTGATCCATTTGCGCCAGCGCCGGACCGTGGACGAATAAGACTGTGGCTAGCGCGGCCAGGGGGAGTCGCCACACCATGTATCGCCTCCGTTGCCTCGAGGTTTCATCGATAGGAACGGGCGGAGGCGGCAGGCGTTGCCCGCCGAATTCAGTCCAGCCGAGCGCCTGAGCGCTTCACAACTTCGCCCCATTTGGCCGCATCGCGCTTGATGAGATCGGCGAATTCCTCCGGTGTGCCGCCGCCGCCCTCGTCGCCGAACGTGACCGAGCGCTCCTTGAACGCAGCGGACTTGATTGCCTGGTTGATCGCGGCGTTGAGCCGCTCGAGGATCGGGCGCGGCAGGCCGGCCGGCGCGATGATGCCTGCCCACGTGCTGGCCTCATAGCCCCGCACACCCGCCTCGGCGATGGTCGGCAGCTCGGGCATCGCCGGCGAGCGCCTTTCGCCGCTCACCGCCAGCGCGCGCACCGTGCCTTGCTTCGCATAGGGCGCGATCGAGTTCAGGCTTTCGAACATCAGCTGCACCTGGCCCGAGGCGAGATCGGCGATCGCCTGCGCGCCGCCGCGATAGGGCACGTGCAGGATCTCGGTACCGGTCATGTACTTGAACAGCTCGCCGCCCACGTGACCGGGCGAACCGTTGCTCGACGAGGCGTTGACCAGTTTGCCGGGATTGGCCTTGGCGTAGCCAATCAGCTCGCGTACGGACTTCACCGGCAGCTTGGGCGTCACCGCGAGCAATAACTGTCCACGCGTCACCAGCGCCACCGGCTGCAGGTCGTGCTCGATGTCGTAGGGCAGCTTGCTCACCATGTGGCGCGTGATGGCGAGCGCGCCGATCGGCCCCATGCCGATCGTGTAGCCGTCGGGCGGGGCCTTGGCGACCTGGTCGATGCCGATGGTGAGCGCGCCGCCCGGCCGGTTGTCGATGACGATGGTCTGGCCGCCCAGCGCCTCGCTGAGCGCCGGCCCGAGCAGGCGCGCCACGGTGTCGGTCGCGCTGCCCGCGGCCTGCGGCACGACCAACCGGATCGGATGGTCGGGATACTGCGCCTGCGCGGGCAGCGCGCAGAGCAGGACGAGGAAAGGGAGGAGTGCGCGGACTATGCGCACACTCGCCCCATTATTTGCCCGTCAGCAGCTTGCAGGCGCTCTCGGACGGCGGACGGAAGGCGTCTTCGGCGGGCACGCTGGCGACCATCTTGGCGAGGTCCCATTCCTCCTTCGACTCGGTCGGCGACTTGGCCTCCATCAGGTACATGGTGCGCATACCCTGGCCGTCGGCGCGGATCTTGCCGTTCTTGGTCATGAAGTCGTTGATCGGCATTTCCTTCATCTTGGCCATCACCGCCTTGGCGTCGTCGGTGCCGGCAGCCTTCACCGCCTCGAGGTAATGCTTGACCGTACCGTACGTGCCGGCCTGGATGAAGGAGGGCGGCTTGCCCATGACCTTGCGGAAGCGTTCAGTGTAGGCCTTCGCTTCCGGCGTCATGTCGTAATAGAACGGGCTGGCGACCAGCAGACCCTGCGCCACCTTGAGCCCGATCGAATGGATGTCGGGCATCTGGGCGAGCGGCGCGCTCACCTTCATCGTCTTCATCAAGCCGAACTCGGCGGCCTGCTTGACGCCGTTGACGATGTCGTTGCCGCCGTTGGCGAAGATCAGGCCCTTGGCGCCCGACTGCTGTGCCTTCAGCACGTACGACGAGAAGTCCTGGTTGTTGAGCGGGTGCTTGACCGAGCCGACGACGCGGCCGCCCGCCGCCTTGATGAACTCGGTGGCGTCGTTCTCGATCGACTGGCCGAACACGTAGTCGACGGTGATGAAATACCAGTCTTTGATGCCCTGCTTGGTGAGGGCGCTGATGATCGTCTTGGTCTGGCCGTAGGTGTCGTAGATCGGATGAATCGAGTTGGGGCCGCAACCCTTGTTGGTGAGTTCCGACGTCGCCGCGGCCGTCGGGATGACGATCTTGTTCTTCTCTTCGGCAACCCTCACGAGCGCGAGCGCGATGGCGGAGTTGGGGATGCCGATCACCATGTCGACGCCCTCCTGGTCGTACCAGCGGCTGGCGATCGAGACTCCGACGTCGACCTTGTTCTGGAAGTCGGCGGAGACCATCTCGATCGGCTTGCCGAGCACCGAGCCGCCAAAATCCTGGATCGCGAGCTTCACCGACAGGACGTCGCCCGGGCCGGTATTGTCGGCATAGACGCCCGCCATGTCGTCGAGCACGCCGATCTTCACTGCCTTGTTCTGGGCGTGGGCTGCCGCGACAGACAGGCCGCACAAAAGAAACGCCGCCGCGGCGGCCGTCACGAAGCGCATTGTTTTTCCTCCCGAAAGCGTTTGTTGCCGGCAGCTTAGCATGGGAAGAGGGGCCGACTACGGCGATTCCGAGCCGCCGGGACGCTCAAAAAGAGAGGGTTACGCGTCGGCCCGTTTGGCAAGACGCTCATTGAACGAGCGAAGATCGATCACGATCCGCCCGTGGCGTCCGTTGCCGATCTCGGTCTCGCCGTCGCTCGCCGACACCTTGAAGTCGACGCGCTTGCCCTCGACATTCGTGACCTCCGCCGTCGCCCGTACTTCGTGTCCGACCGGCGTGGCTGCCAGGTGCTTGATGTCGACCGAAGTGCCGACGGCGCTTTCGCCCGCCTCCAGATAAGGCTTGATCGCATTGAGGGCGGCATTTTCCATCACCAGGATCATGACGGGTGTCGCCAGCACCTGGGGCAGGATCGCGTCCTTGAATCGGTTGGCAAGATGTTCGGGCTTCACGAGAAGTGTCGCCGTTCCGGTGGTTCCGATCGGAATGTCGCGCATCGGGCGAGAATAGGTGAACCGGCGCCGGTCGGCGAGCGTTGGAACCACATGACGCAACCTCAGAACGCCGAAGCCCACTCGCCGATCCTGATGACGATCCTGAAGCAAGTCGCCGCCAGGACGAAACGACCGGAGCAATGGCTGAGCGTGGATGAGCTCGAGCTTGACTACGCACCGGAGCAGATCGACGCCGCCATCCGCACCCTGGTGGATCGGGGCTGGTTGAGCACGAGCGCCATGACCCTGCATTCCGTATCGATCACCGCGGCCGGCCAGAAACGACTCGCTCAGTCCTGATTCGCGTCCGCGTCCCGCGGTTGCCCGCGGCCTTCCGATCGCCCAAGATGATGCCGGGGGCATCATGGCGGAAGGTGCGGGAAACGCCGGGATACGCGAGGTGAAGCTCTTCATCTCCTCGCCCGGCGACGTGATTGCCGAGCGCGAGCGGCTGATGGCCGTCATCGCACGTCTGAATGCGCGCTTCGCGGGAACGGCGCACATTTCACCGGTCAACTGGCCCGATCACTATTATCGCGGCCACGACACCTTCCAGGCTCAGATCGCGCCCGTGACGTCGTGCGACATCGTCATCTCGATCTTCTGGACGCGTCTCGGCACAGAATTGCCGCCACAGTTCCCCGAGCGAATGGCGGACGGGCGGCCTTATCCCAGCGGCACCGCATATGAGGTGCTGACGGCGCGGGAGGCGGCCCGTGAGAAGGCGGTGCCCGATCTCTACGTCTTTCGCAAGACCGCCGAAGGAAGGTTGCCGACCAACGACGCAACCGCGCGCGACCTGTTCATTCGCCAGCTCGATGCCCTCGATGCATTCTGGCAGGAATGGTTCCATACGCGCGAAGGTCACTTCATCGCGGGCTTCAAGAATTTTTCCTCGACCGACGATTTTGAAAAAGACGTTGAGCAACTCCTGTTGCAATGGCTCTCCGGCAAGGGGCTGCTGGGACACCGGGCGAGCTGGCAGATCGAGCTGCGCGGCTCGCCCTTCCGCAGTCTCGAGCCATTCGATGCCGAGCATGCTGACGTCTTTTTCGGCCGCACGACGGAGACCGAACGGGGCAATGAGCGCCTTATCGCGGCGGCTGGCCGATCCGTGCCGTTTCTGCTCGTCGTCGGCGCCAGCGGCACCGGCAAATCCTCGCTGGCGCGCGCCGGCCTGATCCCGCGCCTCATCAGACCGGGCGGCGTCGACGGCGTCGATCGCTGGCGTATCGCGACAATGAAGGCGGGCTTCGGCAGGAGCACGCCGCTGGAAGAGCTTGCCGCGGCGTTGCTCCAGGCCGGTGCACTGCCCGAACTTGCCCAGGCGCCGAACGGCACGCCGTCAGGTGTCGCGCGCCAACTGGCATCCGATCGCGACGGTGCTTCGGGTCTTGTTCGCTGGGGATTGGAGCGCATCAGCGAAACCGTGCGGACGGCCGGAGGGTTCGATCGGCCGCCGGTGGTGCGGCTGCTTCTGCTGATCGACCAGTTCGAAGGGTTGTTTGCCGGACCGGTATCGGCGGCGGAGCGTGCCGCCTTTGCCGGCGCCGTCGACGCTCTCGTGCGTTCGGGCCTTGTCTGGACGATCGCCACCTTGCGCTCGAGCGAGTACGCGCTGCTGCAAGCGGACCCGATCTGGCTGAAATTGAAGGAGGAGGGCGCCACGCTGGATCTCGTGCCGCCCGACCAGGTCGCCATCGCCGAGGCGATCCGTGGCCCGGCAGAGGCCGCCGGCCTCGTTTACGAATATGACGCCCAATCGGAGCGGCACCTGGACGAGACGCTACGCGCCGACACCGCGCGCGCCGATGCCTTGCCGCTCCTGCAGTTCACTATGCAGCGCCTGTTCGAGGAGCGCCGCGACCGGACCCTGACGTTCGACGCGTATCGGGCGCTGGGTGGCATCGAGGGCGCGATCGCGGCCGAGGCCGAACGGGCGGTCGGAGCTCTGCCGCAGGATGCGCAGGACCAGCTTCCGTGGCTGCTGCGCCATCTCGTGGGTGTGGGCCGCCGTCGAAACGATGCAGGCTTCGCCTTGCGCGAGATGATGCTCGACGACAAGGTCCTGCTCGAGCGGCCTGCGGCGGAGGCGCTGATCAAGGCGCTAGACGGCGCACGCGTCCTGGTGCTCGACAGCGACGAGGAGGGCGTGCGCCGTGCACGGCTCGCGCACGAGGCGGTGCTGCGCTCGTGGCGGCGCGCCCGCGAGGCCGTCGAGGCGAACGCGCGCTATTTCCAGTCTTATGCCGAGCTTCAGTCGGCGGCCTTCGGGCGCTGGCAGACAGGCGACAGCCGGGAGGATCACCTGCTGCGGGGCACGCCGCTCGCCCAGGCCGAGGACCTCGTCCGCGACTACGGCGGCGAGTTGCCACCGGAAATGATCGAGTTCGTGCGCGCTTCCCGGCGCGCCGCCGACCGCGGCCGGCGGTTTGCCCAGGCGGTTGCCGCCGTCATGGTCGTGCTGTTCCTGGGCGCCAGCGCGGCCGGCATTTACGCCTATCGCAACCTGCAGGCCGTGCGCGTGAGCGAGCAGAGAGCCGTCGATCAGCGCAACGCCGCCTTGATTGCCCAATCGCGTTATCTGGCGGGCGTAGTACGCGACCTGAGCGCCGCCGGCGACAAGGGCACGGCAACCGCGCTGGCGCTCGAAGCGGTGCCGACCAATCTCAGCGATCCGGACCGGCCGTTCGACGAACTGGCTGAGGGCGCGCTACGCGAGGCCACTTGGGGCCTCCGCGAACAGCGCGTGCTGAGGGGGCACGATCTTGCCGTCCGCGGCGTCGCCTATTCTCCGGACGGCAAGCAACTCCTCACCGCCTCGGCGGACGGCACCGTGCGGTTGTGGGATCCGGACGTCACCGTGGCTACTGCGGTATTGCGGGGGCATACCGACTACATCAGCTCCGCTCGTTATTCGCCGGACGGCGCGAAGATCGTGACGGCCTCCGGCGACCGCACCGCGCGCATCTGGGATGCGCCCACCGGCGAGGAACTGCTGGTGCTGCAGCATTCGGACCGCGTCTTCGAAGCGGAATTCTCGCGCGACGGAAACAAGATCCTGACCGCGGCATTCGACCAGACCGCTCGCCTTTGGGATGCCCGGACCGGCAAGCAACTTGTCGCGCTTCCGCCAGCACAGAATCAACTTCTCGACGCCGCATTGTCCGCGGATGGCAAGCGCCTGGCCACCGCATCGGTGGATGATGCGCGCATCTGGGACGCCCAGAGCGGCCGCCAACTCCTGCTTCTCAAGCATGACCGACCGGTGCTGCGCATCGTCTTTTCGCCCGACGGCACGCGTGCGGCGACCGGTGACGCCGACGGAGTCGTGAGGTTGTGGGACGCGCGCGACGGTCGTTTGCAGGGTCAATTGCGCGGGCATGAAGGGCAAATCAATACCCTGCGATTCTCGGCCGACGGAAAGCAACTTCTGTCGACGGGACGGGATATGACGGCACGCCTGTGGGATGTCCAGATGGGCAAGGAGGTGTTCGCGTTGCGCGGGCATACCGGAAGTGTCTATCGGGCCCGCTTCTCGCCCGACGGCAATCGCATCGTGACGACATCCGATGATCGGACCGCGCGCCTGTGGGATGCAAAGACCGGGCAGCAGCTCGCTGTGTTCGCGGGCCATGATGATGCTGTCACAGATGCCGTGGTCTCTCCCGACGGCGGCTGGGTGGCCACCTCGTCGAACGACAAGACGGTACGTCTCTGGTTCGCCGAAGGCGCAGACGATCCCAAGGTCATCGGACCGTTCCCGGACGTGCCACACCTGGACGACGTCGCCGCCGACGGCCTGATGGCCATTGCCGGCGGCGATGACCGCTCGCACGTCGTGAAGGTTGATGGCGGCTTTGACCTCGGCAAAGCGAGTGAAATTGTCGTCGTGGACGGCACTAGGCCCAGCCTGTCGCCCGACGGCAAGCGCATTGCCACGATCGACGATCGAAAGGCCACCGTCTGGCAGATCGACGGCGGCAAGCAACTCGCGGTGCTGAGCGGACATGAAGACGAAATCAGGGATGTAAGCTTCTCGCCCGACGGCACCCGGCTGGTGACGGCATCCGAGGACAAGACCGCCCGGATCTGGGACGCAGTGACCGGCAAGCTTCTGATGACACTGCGCGGCCAACACGGCGACATGTTGACGGCGGCCAGCTTTTCTCCCGATGGCCACAGGGTCGTGACCGCGTCTGTCGACAAGACGGCGTGCGTGTGGGATGTGCGCACCGGCACGGTCATCGCCGTGCTCCACCACGAGGCCTTGCTCTACCGCGCGCGATTCTCGCCCGACGGTAAGCATGTGCTGACGGCGTCGAACGATGGCACCGCCCGCTTATGGGATGCTCAAACCGGCGAGCAACTGGCGGTGCTGCATCATCGTCAGTCCGTGTTGAACGCCCGGTTCTCAGGCGACGGACGGTGGATCGCGACGGCATCCATCGACAAGACCGCTCGGCTGTGGGACGCGCAGACCGGTGAGTTGCTGAGCACGCTGCGCGGGCATACGGATGTCGTCGGCGATGCCATCTTCCTCGGCGACGGTCAGCATTTGATCACGACATCGTCCGATCGTACCATGCGCCTCTGGCGCCTGCGCAGCGGTCAGGACCTCATCGACTACGCCTGCTCGATCGTGCCGCGAGAACTCACGGACGAGCAGCGCAAGGCGTACTTTCTTCCGATCGACAGCCCACCTCGCTGCCCGCTCTGATCCGGCTGGACGCGCGGCTAATCACATTGGCAGCCGCAGCGTGTTGCAGGTGCCGGCGGTGCCGTCCGGCATCGGCATCGATTCGAAATGGCCTTCGAGTTGTGCGGTCAGCGCGCGCACCAGCTTCAGCCCGGCCCCTGGGTGGGCGTCGGGAGCGATGCCGCGACCGTTGTCGGTGACGGTGAGGTAAAGGTCGCCGTTGCGCTGCGCGACCCCAATGCGCACGGCCCACTGGCATTGGCGGTCGTCGTCGGGAAAGGCGTGCTTCATGGCGTTGGTCACCAGCTCGTTGACGATCAGCGCGAGGGAGCCGGTGCGCGCGACCGAAAGCATTATCGGTTCGGCATGCAGGAAGATGCCGATCGGGCGGACGCCTTGCAGCTCATCGCGCAGGTCCGCCACGAGATCCTCGAGCAGCGCCGGCACGTCGACGAGCGCATGGCCATTGGAGCGCGCCAGGCGGCCGTGCAGGCGGCTGATCAGTCGGATACGGTGCGCGGCCTGCCGTAGTGCCGGCGCCGTCTCGGGCGAATGCTGCGCCTGCAGGTCGATCAAGCCGGCGATGCGCTGCAGATCCTCCTTGGTGCGCTGGCGCAGTTCGACGAGGAGCAATTCACGGTCGCGCTCGCCGGCTTCCGCGCGCTCGCGCGCTTCGCGTTCCTTTTCCAGGGTCCTGGCCAGCCCGACATGGGCGTTCTTCAGGCTCTCGACCAGCAACGAGATGAAGCCGCCGATCAGCACGAACAGGCCGAGGTTGACGACATCTGGCGGCCGCTCGACGACGAAGGTGCCGATCGGGACGATGAAGAAGTAGACGGCGACCACCGCGCTCAAAGCCGTGGCGAAGATGCCGGCGCTGGCGTCGAAAAAGACGGCAGCGAAGCAGATGGCCGGGATGAAAAACAGGAACGGCGTCTCGGCAGTGGGGCCGAACAGGGCCATGCGCACACCGAACGCCAGAGCTACGCAGCCGGCCGCGCCGGCCCAGCGCAATGCAAACGGCAGATGCCTGAGCGACGGCAGCCGGCGGAGGGTGCTGCTGAGCGGCATGTGCCGGAAACGGATCAGCGGTTCGGTCGGTTTCTGACATTTTTGAGTCCAATTCGGGACCGTCTAATGTACACTAAGGATTATTCCGAACTTGACAGAGATAAATGATTAGTGTATCAACATCCGGCCGGCAACCGACGCTTGCTCGGCGGGTCGCGTGTCCACTTAGTTAACTTTTGGAATTTCCGGCATTTCTGGCATTTCCGGTAAAGAACTCCGGTAACTCCGGTAACTCCGGAGAAGATGCAGCCCACACCGCTCGCGAGGCGGCGGCACAGGCGACGCGCGAGATGCGTCTGTGGGCCGGCCGTACCACGTGGACCTTGCGGCGCGCGCCGGCCGGCCGGCGCCTTTGCCGCAAGCTGGTCGAACTCGTCGACGCAAGCGAGCCGCTGCCGACGCTCGCCTTCATCATCTGAGGCAGTTCGGCATCTGCCGCGCCATTTCTACGCAGACCTGGCATCGCGCCGGCGCGTTGATTCAGTACACGGCTCGTCAACAACGGAAAGGAGAGAAGGAAGGTAGGTTGAGATGGCTAATCAAGCTTTGATGCAACGCGAACGGACCAATTGCTGGGAAGACTGGGTCAATGCCGTTCTGGCGATATGGTTCTTCCTGTCGCCCTGGATCCTCCAGTTCGGCAGCCGGGCATCGACGCCGATGACGAGCGGCGCCGCCGGCAATGCCTCCTGGAATGCGTGGATCTTTGGCGTGATCGTGTTCGTGGTTTCCCTGTCAGCGATCAGCCGCATGAATTTCTGGCAGGAGTGGGTCAACCTGGTCCTCGGCATCTGGGTGTTCATCGCGCCGTGGGTCCTGCACTTCGCCACCGGCGGCTACTCGGCCGCGGCATGGGACCATTGGGTCATCGGTGTCCTGTTCTTCGTCTTCTCGGGCATCACTATCCTGCAATACCAGTCGGGCCACCACGCGACCGGGTAGGACGCACTGGGTAGGACGCCCAGTGTACGGAATCGAACCAGGTGGGCGGGCGCTCGCTCAAGCGCCTGCCGCCCGTTGATTTAGAGTAAAGACCGGAGGAGCCTCCCGGCGATAATCTTCGTCGGGAGTCGGGGGAGCAAAGGGGATGCCGAAAGCCATCGTCATGGCGGCAGCAATCGCGCTTGCGGTCCTTGCCGGCCAGAGGTCCGCACTGGGCCAGCAGCCGGCCGACCAGGATTTGCGCTGGTGCATGGGAGTGGGCGGCGTTGGCGACGACCTCGTGATCAAGGGCTGCACGATCGTCATCAATACGCGTCACTTCGCCGGCCACGATCTCGCAGTCGCTTACAGCAATCGCGGCGCGGGCTATCTCGACAAGGGCCAGTATGAACAGGCGCGAAAGGACGTTGATCAGGCGCTGAAGCTCGAGCCCAATCTTTCGCCGGCCCTGATCAACAGCGGCAAGCTCCTGATGGAGGGCGGCGCGGAGGCGATGGCCCTGCAGGAATTCGACAAGGCGGTGGCGGCCGACCCGCAGAATGCGCTGGCCTGGTACAATCGCGGCATCGCCTGGGGCAAGGCCGGGGAAATGGCCAAGGCCCTGGCCGACCTCGACAAGGCGGTCGGCCTCAGCCCCGATTTCGTCGAAGCGGTCTATAGCCGCGGCGTCGCGCACTATGCGCTCGGCCATATCGACCGGGCGATGGCCGATTACGACCGCGTCATCGAGCTCAGTCCGCGCTTCGTGTCGGCGATCTACAATCGGGCGGTCATTCACCAGCAACGCAGCGAACTCGACGAGGCGATCGCGGACTATGACCGCGCGGCGGCGCTCGCTCCGCAGGATGACGCGATCTTCAACAACCGCGGCAATGCCTGGCGCTCCAAGGGCGACGTCGCGCGCTCGATCGCGGACTACAATCGGGCGATCGCGCTCAATCCGAAATCGGCGTCGGCCTTTTACAATCGCGGCAAGGCCAAGGAAAAGCTGGGCGACGCCAAGGGCGGAGAAGCCGATATCGCGCATGCCCGCGACCTCGATCCGTTCGTTGGTCGACAGTGATGCCGCGGACATTGATATAGTTGGCCGTCCCGAGATGCCGCTGCAATGGAAAATCGATGCCGTACGGCGGCGTGTGACCGTCACCCTCCGAGGAGAGGTCTCGGCGCGCGAGCCTTTCGAGTATCTCGACGCGATCCAGCAGGCGCGGGCCATGCCCTTCGCCAAGATCTTCGACGTCACGGGGCTGATCGGCGTTTTCACCGACGATCTGGTGCGCGCGCTGGGCGGGATGGTGGCCCGGCACAGCGCGCTTGCCGCGCCACCCGGGCCACTCGCCATCGTGGCGAGCGACCCTGCCTTGCGTGCCCAGGCCGAGCTCTACGCGCGGACGGCGACGGCCGACCGGCCGGTGCGCATCTTCAACGATGCCGCCGATGCCGAGCGCTGGCTTGACGAGCGCGAACGGGTGAACCGCTAGAGCGGCACGGCCTCGCCATCGATAAGCGCGTGGCTGCAGGACAGCCGCTTGGCCTCCTTGCGCGCGTCGCCGGCCGGAGTGACCGCTCGCACCACGACATAGCCCTTGTTCTGCCAATCGGCGGCGGCGTTCCATTTTGTGCCGGCCGGCAGATAGAGGCGGGGCCTTTCGGGCGGAATATCCGAGGCGGCGAGGATGGCGCTGAGATAGAGCGTGAACCCGGTCGCGGGCTCGCTGACGCCGTCTTCGGGGTAGCCCGCCGAATAGCGGCCGCCGCGCGCCAACTCCTCGCGGCCCTTCAGGGCGAAGGCGGTGAAGGAGACACCGGTCTGGTACTCGAGGCCGCGATATTCGACCGGATCGACGGTGAGGTGCAGATCGGGCTCGGCTGCATGCACGAGCTTCACCACCTGGGCGAGGCGCCCGCTCTCCGCGGCGGCGGCCGCCGGGAGCTTGAGCTTGGCGAGGTGCGCCAAGCCCTTGTCGACAGGACCGGCCGCGCGCAGCAGCCCGGCGAACAGCGTCGCGGTTTTCTTGTCGTCGAGTGCCTTCGTGATGGCCGCCTCGTCCTTGCGGTCGAGGGCGCGGCGCAACTTGCGCAGCTGTTCGGCGTCGATCTCGAGGCCCGAAGCGACCGAGGCGACGAGGGTCGGCAGGTTCAGGTCGACGGTGAGACCCTGCACGCCGATGGCGCGCAACGCATCCACCGTCAGCAGGATCGCCTCGGCGTCGGCTTCGGCAGAATCCACGCCGATCAGTTCGGCGCCGACCTGCGCGAACTGCCGCTCGGGCTTGAGCGTCGAGCCGCGCACGCGGATCACGTTGCCGCCGTAGGAAAGGCGGAGCGGGCGCTCCTCGTGCTTAAGCCGCGTCACGGCGATGCGAGCGACCTGCACGGTCATGTCGGGACGCACCCCCATCATGCGCTGCGATACCGGATCCATCAGCCGGAAGGTCTGCGAGGCGAGCGCCGCGCCCGGGCCGCCCAGCAGCGATTCCTCGAACTCGACCATCGGCGGCTTGACCCGCTGGTAGCCGAAGGCCGCGAACCGTTCGATGGCGACGTCGATGGCACGCGCCTCACGAGCGGCGTCGGGCGGCAGCAGGTCGCCGAGGCCCGCCGGCAGCAGGCCGCGATGGTCGTTGTCGTTGGACGCCATTCGCTATTCCGCCGCCGCGACTTTCGGCGGCTCGGGCTTGATGTTGGCCATGTTGCCGCCGTAGCGGTCCTTGAAGGCGGTGGTGTCGATCTCCTCGAGCTCGATCTCGCGGTTCAGCACCTGCTCCTTCCACTTGAGCAGCTGGGGATGCGCCTGCTGGAATTCCGGCATCACTTCCTTGGCGAAGAGCTCGAGCGATTCGCAGATATGCTCGTGCGTGTTCTTGCCGGCCTGGTTCAGCAGCACGACCTGGTCGATGTTGGACGACTGGAACTTTCGCAGTTTCCGGCGGATCGTGTCGGGCGAGCCGATCAGGCCGCCGCGCAGCGCCGAGGCGTGGGCCTCGGGATTGGCGGCCTTCCACTTCTGGTACTCCTCCCACATGTTCACCGTGCCGGCGGGCGGTCGGCGACGGCCGGCCGAGGCGCCGTAGAAGCGCAGGGAGAACTGGAAGAACGTGTCGCCCTCGGCGCGCGCGCGCGCCTCCTCGTCGGTCTTGGCGCACATGAAGAAGGAGACCAGGGCGATGTTCGGGTTGGTCTTGTAGTCGGCGAGCTTGTTCTGCCGCTTCACGAAGGCGTTGTAGTAGGCGTGCACCCAGGCGTGCGCCGCATCGGCCGAGACGAACTGGAAGCCGAGCGCACCCATGCCCCATTCGCCGCACTTGGCCAATGTGTCGAGCTGCGAACAGGCGACCCACAGCGGCGGGTGCGGCTTCTGCAGCGGCTTGGGCATGACGTGGCGCAGCGGCATCTGGAAGTACTTGCCGTGATGCTCACTGGGGCCCGGCTTGAACATCGGGATGATGGCTCGGACGGCTTCCTCGAAGATCTCGCGCTTGTTCTCCATCTGCACGCCGAACGGCTCGAGCTCGGTGATCGACGCACTCTCGCCCATGCCGAACTCGCAACGGCCGTTGGAGAGCAGGTCAAGCGAGCCGATGCGCTCGGCGCAGCGCGCCGGGTGATTGGTCGTGACCTGCATGATGCCGTGGCCGAGTCGGATGTTCCTGGTGCGTTGGCTGGCGGCGGCGAGGAAGGATTCGGGGGAGGGGGAGTGCGAATACTCCTCCAGGAAATGGTGCTCGACCTGCCAGGCGTGGTCGTAGCCCAGCCGGTCGGCCAGTTCGATCTGGTTCAGCGCATTCTGGTAGAGCCGGTGCTCGTCGCCGTCCGTCCAGGGCCGCGGCAGCTGCAGCTCGTAGAAGATGCCGAACTTCATGTTGGGTCCTCCTCAAGGCCAGCATTACACGAAAGAGTGTGTTATTGCTGCCGGCAAATGACGGAACTCGTCCGCCCCGCGGTCTCGGTTGTCACGCCTTGTTACAACGAACAGGCCGTGCTGCCGGAATTTCTGGCCCGCATGGCGGCCGTGCTGGACGGCATGGCCCTCTCGGCCGAGATCGTTGCCGTCGACGACGGCTCGACCGACCGCACCTGGCAGGCGATGACCGAGGCGGCGGCCAAGGACAAGCGCATCGTGGCGGTGCGGCTGATGCGCAACCATGGCCACCAGCTCGCGCTCACGGCCGGCCTGACCTTGTGCCGCGGTGAGCGGATCCTGATCGTCGATTCCGACCTGCAGGATCCGCCCGAGCTGCTGCCCGAGATGATGAAGCTGATGGATGAGGGCGCCGACGTGGTCTACGGCCAGCGCCGCCAGCGCGAAGGCGAGACGCTGTTCAAGCGCGCGACCGCGGCGCTGTTCTACCGGTTGATCGGCAAGCTCACCGACGTCGAGATCCCGAGCGACACCGGCGACTTCCGGCTGATGTCACGCCGCGTGCTCGATCTCCTGCTGGCGATGCCCGAGCGGCATCGCTTCATCCGCGGCATGGTCGCCTGGATCGGCGGCCGGCAGGTGCCGCTCGTCTATGACCGCAAGGCGCGCGCGGCCGGCGAGACCAAGTATCCGCTGAGCAAGATGCTGCGCTTCGCCGTCGACGCCATCACCGCCTTCTCGGTGGTGCCGCTGATGGCGTCGATGACCATCGGCTGGGTGATGGCCGCGGTCGGGTTCTGCTTCATCCTCTATTCGATCGTGGGTTACCTGCTGGGCTACAACCTGCCCGGCTGGACCTCGCTGATGGCGGCGATCGGCCTGCTGGGCGGCATGCAGTTCCTGATGCTGGGCATCATCGGCGCCTATCTCGGCCGCCTGTACGACCAGAGCAAGGGCCGGCCGCTGTTCATGATTCGTGAAATCGTCGGTGGGCCGGGTGGCGAGTCCAAATAGCCTGCGCCTGCACTACGTCTTCCTGTGGTCGGGAATCGTCATCGGTGTCGGCGGCCAGTGGATGCTGAAGGCCGGCGCCGCTGCGCCTGACCTCTTGAGCCAGTTGCTGTCGGCCAGCACGATTGCCGGCCTCGTGCTCTACGGCGCGGCGACCGTGTGCTACCTGATCGCCATCCGGCGCATCCCGATCACCGTCGCCTTCCCGTCGATCTCGGTGTCCTACATTGTGATTCTGGCGATGGGTGTTATTGTTTTCGGCGAGAGCCTTTCGCTGGCCAAGCTCGCCGGAACCGGGCTCATCATGGCTGGTGTTTGGCTGCTGAACCGGTAGGGAGGGAGCATGGACCAGGCGACATTCGAGGCCGAGCTCAAACGCGACGGCTATGACGTCATGACCAACACCACCGCCGGTGCAAAGGTGAACCCCGAGCATTCCCATCCGTTCGACGTGCGCGCCATGGTGATGCAAGGCGCGCTGACCTTGACGCGAAACGGCAAGGCGCAGACCTATCGGCCGGGCGAGACCTTCTCGATGCCCAGAGGCTGCCTGCACTTCGAAAGCTACGGCGACGAAGGCGCCGTCATTCTGCTCGGCCGCAAGTTCTAGTGAAGTCGGCAGCACCTGCCTGGCAGCTGCTGCTGGCCTTCGTCCTCTCGCTGCTGTTCCTGAGCAGCCTGATCGGCTGGCTGCAGAACGTCCACATCGTCACCACCAACGGCATGTACAAGAGCCTGCAGGCGGCGCCGTGGATCAGCGATCCGGCGCACGCGAAGCTCGACGCCTCGAACTATCTCTACTTCCCGCTCTATGGCCGGCTGTGCGCGCTGCTCGATTTCCTCGGCATCCTGCGCGGCCAGGCCTGGAAGCAGTTCGCCTACCTCAATGCGTTCTGGGCAAGCGTGGGCAGCGTGCTGGTCTATGTCTTCGCGCACCGGCTGACCGGCAGCGCGATCGCGGCGGCGGCGGCGACCGTGTTCCATCTCGGCATCGGCTTCGTGCTGCTCCTGTCGGTGATCAACGAGGACATCATGCCGGGCTATGTCGTCATGCTCGGCTCGATGCTGCTGGCGGCGCTGTGGTTCGATCGGCCGACCCGCCGCCAGGTCGCGGTCGTCGGCGTGGTGTTCACGCTGGGCTGGCTGATCGAATGGCGGTTGATCTTCCCGACCCTGCCGGCGCTTCTGCTGGCGCTCGCGATCTCGGAGGGCACCATCCGCCATCGCGCGACGCTGATCGGCACGCTGCTGCTCTCCATCCTGCTGACCACCACGCTCGTGCAGTTGCCATGGATCGGCCATCCCGGTTCGGCCGGCGTGCTCGGACTCTTGTGGACGGGCAAAGGCGTCGATTCGGGATGGGGCGGCTTCACCTGGGAGAAGCCATGGCTTCTGCTGTCGGGCGTCAGCAGCTATTTCTTCATGGACGACGTGCCGTTCTCGGCCGGCGCGGCGCGCGACGTCGCCCTCAAGCTCGCCGTCCCGGTCGTCCTCGAGCTCGCCATCTTTGCCGCCTGCGTGGCGTTGCTATGGCGCCGCCACGGCGAGCGCCGCTTGTGGGCGATCGCCGCGGTGTTCCTGGGGACGCTCGTCGCCGGCGAGGTCTTCAACACCTATGGCCAGCCCCAGGACCCGCAGATGCAGGTCAACGTCATGGCGTGGCTGCCGATCGCCTGGATGCTGATCCTTGGCGCTTCGCTCGCCACGAGGCCGCTGCTGTGGGCGTTGGTTGCACTGTCGTTCGTGCCGGCGGTCCTGAATGTGAGGTCATTGGTGCCGTCCCGCGGACAGGACGCGCGCGCGGTCCGGGCGGTGGCGTCCCTGGAGAAGCGCTTTCCGCCGGACTCCACGGTCTTCGTCTACTGGGGCTTCGAGCCGATCACGATGTGGCAGTTCGCCTTGTGGAGCCAGACGTGGGACTGGGACTATGTCGAGCGGCCGCCGGCGGCGCCGCAGCGCGATCCGCGTTTCAAATGGATTGCCATCGATGCCGGCGCGATCCGGCACCCCAAATGGTCTGGCGAGCAGCATGCCGAGGCGCTCATGCACGACATCGACTATGCGCTGGATCACGGCTATCGCGTCGTCATTTCGGACGTCTGGAACTGGGACGTCGAGACGCTGGCCAACCAGCTCGGGACGCTGGCGGCGGCCAATCGTGCGCCGACCATCCATGCCATGCTGCGCGCGCACTACGCGGTCGGGCCGGGCTTCGAGGTGCCGGGTGTCGGCACCTATTACGAACTGAGGCGACGTTAAGGGACCCGCCGGCAGCGCTCGGCCCACGTCGCCGGCACCGGCCGGGCTGATTTCAACGCTTCGAGAACGTGCGGCAGCACCGCTTCGGCCAGCACCTTTTCGCCGGCTGTATTGGGATGCACGGAGTCGACGTAGTATTTGAGCCTGTCGCCGCCGTCGAAGACGTGCGTGAGGTCGAAGAACCGGTCGTGCCGCGGGCTCGCCGCGATTTTGGCGAACAGCGTCTGGTAAAGCTCAACGATGCGCTTCTGCGAAAGGATGTCGTCGGCGTGCGCGCCGATATACTGCGCGGTGAGCGAGCGCGCCGGCTGTATGCCGACCAAGCAGCTCTGGCCGCGCACCGCGCACATGTCGAGCACCTCCGTCATGTTCTCGACGTAGATGTCGGCGATCGCTTCGGCGTGCTGCTTGAAGAGGGTGTCGTCCTGCTCGAGCTTGCGGCGCGTCTCGGCGACGTGCGCGTTGAGCCGGTTCTCCAGGATGGTGTGGACGATGGCGCTGTGCTTGGCCAGCCACCAGACGAAACCATCGCTGAATAGCTGGCTGAAGCGCAGACCCATCTGGAATGGATCGCCCGGCCGCACCGACGAATTGGCGGGGATCGTGATGTCGTTGTAGCCGTCGACGATCAGCACCATGTCGGCTCGCCGCGGCACGACGGCGAGATAGTAGGAGAGCTTCTCCTGCAGTGAGACGAAGGCGCCCATGGCGGCATTGAAGACGTAGAGATCCTTGCGCCCAAGCTCGCCACGCAGCAGGCGTTCGAGCCAGGCATGCCAGGTGTCTTCCTTCGAATCGGCGGAGAAGCCCTGCGCCACCGAGCCGCCCAGCACGTAGACGAGCGTGCCGCCTGGCTCGTCGCAGGTGATCTTGTCGACTTCGTCGGCGTGGTAACGCGACATCTTGTGGCCGAACAGATAGTCGGCGAACGTGGCGGCGGTGCGTGGCGGCTTGGTCGTCGGGTCGTACTCGAAGCTCGGCCCGTTCGGCTCGTAGCCCAGCGCCACCGGTCCTTCCGGCACGAACGCCAATTGCTCGTTGGGCATCAGGTAGTGATAGTCGCCCGAGACGAAGATCGGCGCGTACGGGCGGCGATATTGCATCGTCTCGAGGCCGAAGAAGGTGCGGGCGCAGAATTCGGCGACCAGCGCCGAGACGACGACGATCACGAGCGTCGCCAGAATTCCCCGCGACCAGTGTACGCCTGTTCGTGTCTGCCCGCCCCGCATGTTGCTCACACATATTCGGAATCTGCGACAATTGCCACGCATTGACGGCCGGAGCCGGTCCCCTTATACGGGCCGCGGGCCACGCTCCCCCACCGGAGTGCAGCTCTTCTGGAAGGGAGAGGTTGATGACGAAGCCGAACATGCGTCCGGCGCGTCCCGATTTTTCATCGGGTCCCTGCGCCAAACGTCCGGGATGGACTCCGGAAGCCCTCAAGGATGCCGCCGTCGGGCGGTCCCATCGCTCCAAAACCGGCAAGAAGAAGATCGTCGAGGTAGTCGAGCGCACGCGCGCGTTGCTCGGCATTCCGGCCGACTATCGCCTCGGCATCGTGCCGGCGTCGGACACAGGCGCGGTCGAGATGGCGCTGTGGTCGCTGCTCGGTGCGCGGCCCGTCGACATGCTGACCTGGGAAAGCTTCGGCGAAGGCTGGGTCACCGACGTGGTCAAGCAGCTCAAGCTCAAGGACGCGCGCACGCTCAAGGCGCCGTACGGCCAGATCGCCGACCTGAAGGCGGTCGACTGGACGCATGACGTCGTCTTTACCTGGAACGGCACGACCTCGGGCGTGAAGGTGCCCAACGGCGACTGGATCGCCGACGATCGCCAGGGTCTCGCGATCTGCGACGCCACCTCGGCGGTGTTCGCCATGGACCTGCCGTGGCCGAAGCTCGATGTCGTCACCTGGTCATGGCAGAAGGTGATGGGCGGCGAGGGGGCGCACGGCATGCTGGTGCTCAGTCCGCGCGCCATCCAGCGGCTGGAGAGCTATCAGCCGGCGTGGCCGCTGCCGAAAATCTTCCGCATGACCTCGGGCGGCAAGTTCTCCGAGGCGATCTTCAAAGGCGACACGATCAACACGCCCTCGCTGCTGTGCGTCGAGGATGCGATCGACGGCTTGAGGTGGGGCGAAAGCGTCGGCGGCCTCAGCGGCCTGATCGCGCGTTCGCAAGCCAATCTCGGCGTGCTGGAGAAATTCGCGAGCGGGCGCAAATGGATCGGCTTCCTTGCCGCCGACAAGGCGATCCGCTCCAACACGTCGGTGTGCCTCAATATCACGGCACCATGGTTCAAGGCGCTGCCGGCCGACAAGCAGGCCGCGGCGGCCAAGAAGATGGGCGAGCTGCTGGAAAGCGAGAAGGCGGGTTACGACGTCGGTTCCTACCGCGACGCGCCGCCGGGGTTGCGCATCTGGTGCGGCGCCACCGTCGAGAAGAGCGATCTCGAAGCGCTGCTCCCGTGGCTGGATTGGGCTTACGCAGAAATCGAGGCGGAATATGGCAAAGCCTAAGGTACTCATCTCCGACGAACTGAGCCCGCGCGCCGTCGAGATCTTCGTCGAGCGCGGCTGCGACGTCGACTTCAAGCCGGGTCTGAAGCCCGCCGAGCTGCGCGCCATCGTCGGCAACTATGAGGGACTCGCCATCCGCTCGGCCACCAAGGTCACGGCCGAAGTCCTGGCCGAGGCGAAGAAGCTGAAGGTCGTCGGGCGTGCCGGCATCGGCGTCGATAATGTCGATCTCAAGTCGGCGACCGCGCACGGCGTGGTCGTGATGAACACGCCATTCGGCAATGCCATCACCACCGCCGAGCACGCCATCGCGCTGATGTTCGCGGTAGCGCGCCAGGTGCCCGACGCCAATGCCAGCACGCAGGCCGGGAAGTGGGAGAAGAACCGCTTCATGGGCACCGAGCTCTCCTTCAAGACGCTGGGACTGATCGGCTGCGGCAATATCGGCTCGATCGTGGCCGAGCGGGCGATCGGACTGAAGATGCGCGTGGTGGCCTACGATCCGTTCCTGTCGGACGAGCGCGCGGCGGCGCTCGGCGTGGAGAAGGCGAGCCTCGACCAGGTGCTGGCGCGGGCCGACTTCATCACCGTGCACACCCCGCTCACGGAGCAGACCAGGAACATCCTGAGCCGCGCCAACCTGATGAAGACTAAAAAGGGTGTGCGCATCATCAACTGCGCGCGTGGTGGGCTGGTCGACGAGCTCGCGGTGCGCGACCTGCTGGTCTCTGGCCACATCGCCGGCGCGGGCTTCGACGTCTTCGTCGATGAGCCGGCCAAGCAGAACGTGCTGTTCGGCGCCCCCAATCTCGTCTGCACGCCGCACCTGGGCGCCGCGACCGTCGAGGCGCAGGAGAACGTGGCGCTGCAGGTCGCCGAGCAGATGTCGGACTACCTGCTGACCGGAGCGGTCGTGAACTCGCTCAACATGCCCAACGTGTCGGCCGAGGATGCGCCCAAGCTGGCGCCTTATCTCGATCTCGCCGAGAAGCTGGGATCGTTCGCGGGCCAGCTCACCGATACCGAGATCAAGGCGGTGGCGATCGAGTACGAGGGTCTGGTGGCGGGACTGAACATCAAGCCGCTCTCCCAGGTGGCGCTGATGGGCGTGCTGCGCCCGCAGCTCGATTCGGTGAACATGGTGAATGCGCCCGCCGTGGCGCGCGAGCGCGGCATCGAGGTCGCCGAGGTGAAGCACGAGCGCGACAGCGACTACAATTCGCTGATCAAGATCTCGGTCACGACCGAGAAGTACACGCGTGCCGTGAGCGGCACGCTGTTCGGCGGCAAGCACCCTCGCATCGTCGACATCAAGGGCATCGAGATCGAGGCCGAGTTCGCCCCGCACATGCTCTACATCACCAACGACGACAAGCCGGGCTTCATCGGCCGCCTGGGCACTCTGCTGGGCGAGAACAAGGTCAACATCGCGACCTTCCATCTTGGCCGCGACAAGCCCGGCGGCTCGGCGATCGCGCTGGTGCAGGTCGACCAGCCCCTGTCGGCCGAGCTGACCGCCAGGATCGCCGGCCTCGAGAGCGTGGTTCAGGCCAAAGTGCTGGGTTTCTAGGCGGCGTCGCGATGGCGTAGCCGCTCGACCGCGTCCTGCAAGTCGTCCTGCGTGTAGGGCTTGCGGACGAACCGGACCTGCGCATCCGCCTTGAAGCGACCGCGCAGGTCGCTGTCATCGTAGCCGCTCGCGATCACGATCGGCAGGCGTGGGTAAAGCGCACGCAGATCGGCCGCCAGGCGGTCGCCCTTGCCGTCGGGCAGGCCGATATCGACGATCGCCATGTCGATGTTGCGGCCCAGCCGCTCCACCTTGTTCATCGCCTGGGCGATCGAACTGGCCGCCTCGACCTTGCAGCCGAGCGACGTGAGCTGTTCCTGCGCCACCATCTGCACAAGGATTTCGTCTTCGACGAGCAGCACACACGGCTCGTCCGGGACTGGGCTCAGGATTTCGGCGAACTTCGACGCCAGAGCGGCGAAGGTGAAGGGCTTGGGCAGCAGCCGTACGTCGGGGTCGAGGCGGCCGCCGTGGACGATGGCGTCGCGCGCATAGCCGGTCGTGAAGAGGACCTTGAGGGCAGGCCGGATCTTATGCGCGGCATCGGCCAACTCCCGGCCATTCATGCCGCCCGGCAGGCTGACGTCGGTGAACAGGAGGTCGATCTCCGGATGCGTCTGGACGAGCTTCAGTGCCGGCGCGGCGAGCGGTGCTTCGAGCACGTTGTAGCCGAGCTCGCGCAGCATGCCCGTCGTGTTGTCGCGCACGTCACGATCGTCCTCGACCACCAGGATCGTCTCGCCACGCGGCCTCGGCGTGGGCCGGGCGGGCTGCTCCGTCGACAGGGCGTCGGACTCCTCGCCCGACATCAGGCGCGGCAGATAGAGTTTGACCGTCGTGCCGCGGCCGAGCTCGCTGTGGATCCGGATGTGCCCGCCCGACTGCTTGGTGAAGCCATAGACCTGGCTGAGGCCAAGGCCGGTGCCGTGGCCGATGTCCTTGGTGGTGAAGAAGGGTTCGAAGGCGTGTTCCAGGGTCTGCTGGTCCATGCCGACGCCGGCATCGGTCATCGAGATCTCGACATACTGGCCTGGCACGACCTCAGGCTGGAAGGCCGCGTCCGCCTCGTCGATGGAGGCGTTCGACGTCTCGATGACGAGACGGCCGCCCTTGGGCATGGCATCGCGTGAATTGACGGCGAGGTTGATGATGCCGATCTCGAGCTGGTTGGGGTCGGCGAGGGTGCGCCACAGGTCCTTGTGCAGGATGGTTTCGACCGTGATCTGTTCGCCGAGCGTACGGCGCAGCAGATCGGACATCCCGGTCACCAGGCGGTTGACGTCGATCGGCTTGGGGTCGAGCGGCGAGCGGCGCGAGAAGGCGAGCAGGCGCTGGGTGAGCGACGCCGCGCGCCGGGCGCCCTGCAGGGCATGCTCGAGCGCTCGGCCGAGCCGGTCGGCATTCGCGGTTTCGCCCTGGCTCGCGCGCTGCGCCGCTTCGATGTTGCCCAGGATGACGGTGAGCAGGTTGTTGAAATCGTGCGCCACGCCGCCCGTGAGTTGGCCGATGCCCTCCATCTTTTGCGCCTGGATGAGCTTCTCCTGCGCGCGCGTCAGCTCGTCCTGCGCCTTCTTTCGCTCGGTGATGTCGCGCGTGACCTTGGTGAAGCCGATCAGCTCGCCCTTGCTGTCGCGGATGGGGTTGATGACGACATTCGCCCAGAAGCGCGAGCCGTCCTTGCGCACACGGTACCCTTCCGCCTCGAACTTGCCTTGCTCGCGTGCCGTCTTGAGCGCCAGTTTGGGAATTCCGGCTTCGCGATCCTCCGGCGTGTAGAAGTTCTCGAAGTTCCGGCCGATGATCTCGGCTGCCGTGTAACCCTTGATGCGCTCGGCACCGGTGTTCCAGTTGGCCACGGTGCCGTCGGGCTCGAGAGCATAGATAGCGTAATCCGAGACACCTTCGACAAACTGCTGAAAGCGCCCCTCGATGCCTTGGCGCGCGCCGATTTCCAGCCTCAGGCGCTCGTTGACATTCGCCAGTTCGCGGGTCGTCTCGGCGCGTCCGCGCTCCATCTTCGGGACGTCGGTGCCGATACAGAAGACGCCGCCGACGGTGCCGTCGCCGGCCAGGATTCGGCTGCAGGAAAATCCTTCGACATGGCCGCTTGAAGCACCTTTCATCGCCGCGGCGATGACCGGACCGATCCGCTCCCAAGCCTCGTGCCACACCTCACGCGCCGGTTGGCCGAGCGCCCATGGGTGCTTGCCGGCGAGAAATGATTTGCAGGCGTCGTTGTAGAGGCAGATCAGATCGTCACCCCAGCCGATCCAGATCGGCTGGCTCGCTGTCACCATGATTTCGACGGCAGTCCGCAGGCTCGGCGACCAATTTTCGGGCCGACCAAGCGGCGTGGCGGCCCAATCCCGGGCGCGGATCAGGTCGGCAAGCTCTCCGGACTCCTGCAAAATGGTTGAACCTCCCCGCTGGGCTTATTCATTGGACAGATACAGTCCCCCACGTGCGAGAAACGCCCGGAATGGCTCGCGGGTTCCCTTTCGCACAGTGAATTTGGGGGAGCGTGAGAAATGCTCGGTCTGCGGTCGAACAGGTCAGAGCTATGTTCGTCCCGGTCCGTTGACGGGAGACGATGATGCCGCGGGTGAGTGAAATCGAGGAAGATGGCGGTGATCCGACGCTGAAGGCCGCCTTCGACAAGCAGCGCGAGGCCTTTGGCTTCGTGCTCAATCCCACCAAGGCGATGGCCCATTGCCCACCGATCATGAAGGCCGCCGGCCTGATGGGTTTGGCCTTCGAGCAGTCCGGCCAGCTGCCGAAAGGCATGTTGCCGCTGATCTATACGCGCGTCGCCACGATCAACGGCTGTCCGTTTTGAATGGACATCAATTCCGCGCGTGCCGCGGAAAGCACTGAAGGCGGCCTCGACAAGCTCGGCGAGCTGTTGAACTGGCGCGACAGCAAGCTGTTCAGCGAGGCCGAACGCGTCGCGCTCGAATACGCCGAACGCATCACCTACACCGACCAGCAGGTCGACGAGGCGCTTTTCGCCCGCGTGAAGCAGCACTTCACCGAACCGCAGATCGTGGAACTGACGGCGGCGATCGCCTTCGAGAACTTTCGCTCGAAGTTCAATCCGCCCTTGGGCATCGAGGCGCAGGGCTTCTGCATGGTGCCGAAGAGGAAGTGAGCGCCGCCGGCGCTCACTCCATCTCGATCTTCAGCTCCTTGAGCTTCCTGCCCCAGAAGGCGTGCTCGTCGGCCACCATCTTCGCGAACTCCGCCCGGCTCCGTTCGGCCGGCTGCTCGAGGCCGTCGCGGGCCAAGGCCGCCTCCCACTTCGGATCCTTCATCGCTTCCTTGGCGGACTTCTCGACCTTGTCGAGAATGACGGCCGGAGTTCCCGCCGGCGCGAACAGGCCTTGCCAGCCGGTGACGACCACGTCGATGCCCTGTTCCCTCAGCGTCGGCACGTCGGGCAGCGACTTGACCCGCTTGTCGCCGGTCACGGCCAGCGCCTTGAGATTGCCGCCCTTGATCTGCGCCACGGCGGGCGGCAGCGACGAGAAGTTCATCGTGATCTGGCCGCTGATCACGTCGGCGACGGCCGGCCCGGTGCCCTTGTAGGGTACGTGCGTGAGCTTGATGCCGGCCGCCTCGGCGAACTGCGCGCCGGCGAGGTGGTTGTTGCCACCCACGCCGGACGAGGAATAGGTGAGCTTTTCCGGATCCTTCTTGGCCATCGCCACCAGGTCGGCCGCATTGTTGGCCGGCACCTTGTTCCCGACCACCAGCACGTACTGATAGGACGTGATCGGGCAGATCGGCGCCAGGGTGGAGATCGTGTCGATCATGCCCTTCTGGACATGGGGGTTGATGACCACGTTGGTGCTGACGGCGACGAACAGCGTGTAGCCGTCCGGCTTGGCGGCGGCCACGGCGCGCAAGCCGATCGAGCCGGCGGCGCCGCCCTTGTTGTCGATAATGATCTGCTGGCCAAGACGCGGCGTCATGACCTGCGCCAGCTCGCGGGCATTGATGTCCGTGCTGCCGCCCGCGGCGTAGCCGACGACGAAGGTCACCGGACCTGTCGGGTAGCCGTCGGCGCGGCCGGCCGTTGGCAAAAGGAGGGTGCTGCCGCCCAGCGCAAGTGCCTGGCGGCGCGAGATCGAGAGCGTCATGTCAGTTCTTTCCCTTCACGTATTTGCCCGCGCCGTCGCCCGCGAGCTTGCCCAGCACCGCGCCTGATACCAGGCCCGTGCCGCCGGGATAATTGTGATAGAAGAGGCCGCCCACCAGTTCGCCCGCGGCGTAGAGGCCGGGGATCGGATGGCCGTCGGTGCTCACCACCTCGCCTTCGGTCGTGGTCTTCAGGCCGCCGAAGGTGAAGGTGAGGCCGCAGGTCACGGCGTAGGCCTCGAAGGGCGGCGTGTCGATCGTGTTGGCCCAGTTGCTCTTGGGCACCGCGAGCCCACGCACGCCGCGGCCGTCCTTGATCGCCGGATTGAACGGCACCTCGGTCATGACGGCGGCGTTCCACTCCTTGATGGTCTTCAGGAACTGCTCCTGGTTCACGCCCTCGAGCTTCTTGGCCAGCTCCTCGATCGTGTCGGCGCGAACCTTGGTCATGCGCTTGATGCGGTACTCGTCGCGCAGGCGGTCCAGCACCTTGGCGTCGAAGATCTGCCAGGCGAATTGCTGCGGCTGGGAAAGGATCACCGCGCCGTACTTGGCATAGGTGTAGTTGCGGAAGTCGGCCCCCTCGTCGACGAAGCGCACGCCGTTGGCATTCACCATGATGCCGAGCGGGTACGAGTGCTTCTGGAAATTGTCGCCGACCTCGAGGTCGCCGAATGGGGGGGCATTCAGGTCCCAGCCCACCGCGTGCCCGCCCGACCAGTTGCCGTGCGGCATGGCGCCGATCGCCAGCGCCATGTTGATGCCGGCGCCGGTGTTGAATCGCGTGCCTCGGACCTTCGCTAGATCCCAGGTCGGCCCGAGATAGCGCGTGCGCATCTCGGCGTTGCTCTCGAAGCCGCCGCACGCCAGCACCACCGCCTTGGCGCCGATCCGCGCCTTGCGGCCCTTGTGGCGGGCGATGACGCCGCGCACCACGCCGTCTTCCTCGATCAGCGAGACGCCCGCGGTCTCGTAGTGGATCGGGATGCCGGCCTTGACCGCGGCCTTGTGCTCGAGGTCGACCAGGCCCGGGCCGCCGCCCCACGCCTCGACCGCGAGCCCGCCCCAGAACTTGTACTTGCCGTTCACCTTGAAGGCCTGCCGTCCGTAGGACGGCTGGAAGCGCACGCCCTTGCTGCGCATCCATTTCAGGGTCTCGAAGCTTCGGTTCACCAGGATGTCGGTGAGTTCGGGATCGCATCGGTAGTTGGTGACGCGCCCCATATCGTCGAGATAGTCGTCGGCGGTATACTTGCCGAAATCGACGTCGCGCTTCTCGTCCTCGGTCAGGTCATAGAGCTGCACCAGGTCGTCGACGCCGTGGAACACCACGCGCATGGCGCCGGCGGTGTAGGTGCTGTTGCCGCCGCGCTCTTCCTCGGGCGCGGCCTCGAGCATGATCACCGACGCGCCGTGATCGCGCGCCGCAAGGGCGGCACAGGCCGCCGCGTTGCCCGCACCCACGACCACGACATCGACGTTGGTATCGTCCATCACATCCTCCCGAAGGGGCACCGGACGTAGCGCCGATGCAACGAATTGCCAAGCCGGCACGGTTATTACAGCATTCTGAGGGGCAGTCCGGTATTGTCGGAAATCGACGGCCGGAACGGCCGACTCTTTCGTATTGTGAAAAGCCATGCAGCGGGGGCGGGCAAGTGCGACACGAGCTCAACAAGGAAGACACCAAGCTGCCGGAGGCGGCCAATGATCGTCAGCGCGGCGGCATCCAATCGCTCGAAAGGGCCTTCGCCATCATGGAAGAGGTGGCGCGCAATCGCGACGGCGTCACCCTCGCCGAGATCAGCCGCAGGGTCGGCCTGCACACCAGCACGGCCTTCCATCTGCTGAAGACGCTGGCGGCGCTGGGCTATGTCCGCCAGGTCAAGGACGGCAAGCGCTACCGCATCGGCCGGCCGCTGTTCGCTCTGGCGGCGAGCGCGCTCGACGAGATCGAGATGGTGAGTCTCGCCACGCCGGTGCTCGAGGAGCTGTCGCGCGAGACCAGCGAAGCCGGCCACTTCGCCGTGCGCATGGGCGACGCCATCGTGGTGATCGTGCGCACGGCGGGCCCGGGCGCCTTCCAGCTCACCGACCGGGTGGGCGTGGTGCGGCCGGCGCATTGCACGGCGCTCGGCAAGGTGATTCTCGCGGCGCTGAGCGAGGAGCAGCTCGAACGGTTCCTGTCGCGCGTCGAACTGACGGCCAGCACGCCGAAATCCATCACCGACGTCGAAACGCTGAAGAAGGACCTCGACGAGGTCCGGCGCAGCGGCATCGGCTTCGACGATGGCGAATTCAACGCCGAGGTGCGCTGCGCGGCGGTTCCGGTGCGCGATTTCACCGGCAGCGTGATCGGCTCGATCGGCATCTCCGGGCCGATCTGGCGGCTGACCATCCAGGCCATGCAAAATCGGGCGCCGATCGTGCGGGCGGCGGCGGAGCGCCTGTCGGCGGCCTTCGGCTACCGCGCGCCGGCCTGAGCCCGTCGCCTTTGGCCCGGTTCTTGCTGTAAAATCCCGTCATGGGCGATCGTTTCGACCGTCTGAGCCTCAGGCATCCCAATGTCGAGGCCCTGCTGCGCCGGCCGGGCATCGGCCACAATAACGGGCCGACCTTCGACATGTCGTGGGAGGCTTGGGTGTGGCGTCGCGCCTCGGCCAAGGCGTGGAAGACGCCGAGTCCCGAGATCGCGAAGATGCGCATCCGCCGTGCCGAACGGCTTGGCCTCACCTACAAGGAGCTGACCGCGGCGCTGATGAACACCGGCGTCAATCTCGGCGCCGCGGTGATGCCGTTGTCGCTCGCCGCCCGCGTCCGCCGCGGCCCGAAAGGCGAAATCATCGTCGAGCCGCGCAATTCGGTGGCGGCGCTGGTCGGCAGGTTCGGCGGCCGCTTCTTCCTGCTCGGCGACATCGATGCCGTGCCGGCGATGAGCGAGGCCGAGCGTGCCGAGTTCCTCGCCACGCTCAACCGCGCCTTCGACGGCAAGGTCGAAGCGATCGGCTGGGGCCATGACGGCAAGGCGATCCGCGGAATGCTGAAGAGCAATGCCGTGCCGCACCAGGAAGCGTTCCTGGTGGGCGCGGGGATGGGCCATCAGGTGTTGGGGGAGAGCGCCGGTCTTCCTTTCACCAAGGACATCGACAGCTGGTTTTCCTGATCAAGGGTTCCGCGTTGCGCTATTAGAGCGCAAATGACGTCGACCAAGCGCAAGCCCGCGAAGCGCGGCAAGAAGAAGCCTCGGGCGAACAAGCAGGCGCCTTCGCGTATGCCATCGCCGGCCGCGGTCGCCGAAGTTTCGGTGCAGCGGGGTTTCATCGAAGTAGCAACCATCGGCGCGCAATCGTTGGTCTGGCTGGCGACGCTGGTCGCCGGTGCCGCCGTGCTGGCGGGCGTCGGGTTCGCTCTCTGGTCGCTCCGTCCGGTGCCAGCCTACAGCTCGGATCGCGTCACGATCGGTTCGGCGTTCCAGGTCACGTTCCGGATCGAGAATACGAGCGCCTGGTTTGCGCTCACCCATCTCGCGATCCGTTGCGTGGTGGAGGGCGTGGATGCACCCGGCATGCCGCCGGTCGAGGCCGACTCGTCACGGATTCCGGCGCGGCTCGGGCCGGGCGAGCAGGCGACCTTCACCTGTCCATTTCCCGCCGCCGATCCTGAGATCGCCCAGCGCTCCGAACTCTATTTCCGCAGCAAATACGACATGCCTGGAGTCGGTGCGGTCAAGCTGCGCGACACTCGCGGCCCATTCGTCATCAACACGCATCTGCTGCCGCCGCGCTGGACGCCCAAACCCGGCAAGGACTAAGGGAGAGGCATGACCTCTTCAATGGAACCGCCGCTCAAAGGCATCCGCGTCATCGAGCTGACCCATACGATCCTCGGTCCGTCCTGCGGCATGATCCTGGCCGATCTCGGCGCCGAGGTGATCAAGGTCGAGCCGGTCGACGGCGACCGCACGCGCAAGCTGAAGGGCTTCGGTGCCGGCTTCTTCGGCTACTTCAATCGCAACAAGAAGAGCCTGGCGCTCGATGCCGACGGGGCGGGAGGCCGCAAGGTGCTGGTGAAGCTCCTGCAGTCGGCCGACGTACTGATCGAGAATTTCGCGCCCGGTTCGATGAGCCGGCGCGGCCTGGGGCCCGAGCATCTCGAGAAGATCAATCCACGTCTGGTCTATTGCGCGCTCAAGGGCTTTCTGCCTGGTCCCTACGAAAAGCGCCCCGCGCTCGACGAGGTCGTGCAGATGATGGGC
>Ga0070741_10003946_pt1 | contig 35542 bp, 37 predicted proteins | sample Coa_R1_4_FD_66440 | JGI IMG/M metagenome (GOLD analysis project Ga0070741, IMG submission 66440) | Surface soil microbial communities from Centralia Pennsylvania, which are recovering from an underground coalmine fire - Coalmine... | ecosystem: Environmental > Terrestrial > Soil > Unclassified ... | reverse complement strand
CCAGCTGCGCGCTGCCGACCAATGGGGATTCGACAAAACCGTGCTGACGCTGTTCGTTAACTGGGGAGGCAGGTTTGCCTTCGGCGCTTACCGATGGTTCGACATGGTGGTGATAGACGGTCTGTTCGTGAACGGCTCAGCGTTCATGGCCGGCGCGGTTGGAAAACTTCTAAGACGAACTCAAACTGGCTATGTGCGCAACTATGCATTTGTGATGCTGTTGGGAAGCCTCCTTCTCGTTTCGTATATTTTATATCGGAGTTCCATGCCGTGATGCAGCCCACTCCCCTCGGCCCGCTCACGGCGGTCATCTTTCTGCCGCTTGCGTTTGCGGTCTTTTTAATGCTGGTTCCGCAGCAGTTCGTGCGCGTTCACCGTTATGCGGCGCTTGGCGGGGCGGTCGTAACGTTCATCGCATCGTTAACGTTGTATCGCGATTTCAGCGGCAACACGTTCCATTTTCAATATTACGAAGCAGCGCGGTGGATTCCCCAGCTGGGAATCTCTTTCAAAGTGGGAATTGACGGTATCAGCCTTTGGCTGGTACTGCTCACGACATTCATCGGTGTCATTGCGGTGTGGTTCAGCTTTTATGTGAATCACCGCGCAAAAGAGTTCATGATTTATCTGCTCATTTTGGAAACGGCGATGATCGGAGTGTTCTGCTCGCTCGATTTGATTCAGTTTTATGTGTTCTTCGAAGCAACCCTGATTCCGATGTATTTCCTCATCGCAATTTGGGGAGGCGGCAATCGCACCTATGCTGCCATCAAGTTCTTTCTCTACACGTTTTTGGGTTCGATTTTCATGCTCATTGCTATCATCGCGCTGTATTTCATCGCCAAATCGAAACTCGGCAGAGGCACGTTCGACTTGATGGAACTTCAGGTGTTGGCGGCGCAAGGAAACCTGGCAGCGGGTTCGGTGCAAATCTGGCTGTTTGCCGCGTTTGCGCTCGCCTTTGCGGTCAAGGTGCCGTTTTTCCCCGTGCACACCTGGCTGCCCGATGCGCACACCGAGGCGCCCACCGCGGGTTCGATCGTGCTCGCTGCCGTGATGCTGAAAATGGGCACGTACGGATTCATCCGATTCTGCCTGCCGCTGTTTCCCGAAGCGAGCATTCAGGCAGCGCCGTTCATGATGGGTTTGGCAGTCGTGGGAATTTTGTACGGTGCCGTCATGGCCGCGGTGCAAGTGGATTGGAAACGGCTGGTTGCCTATTCGTCGGTCAGCCATCTGGGTTTCGTCATGCTCGGCGTGTTCGCGATCAATCACAACGGCCTGACGGGAAGCGTGCTGCAAAGCGTGAATCACGGAGTAAGCACGGGCGCGCTGTTTCTGCTCGTGGGCATGATTTATGAACGAAGGCACACGCGTTTGTTCAAAGATTATGGCGGACTCAAGCGCCAAATGCCGATCTTCGCCGCGCTGTTTCTTATCGTTATGCTCAGCAGCGTAGGCCTCCCCAGCCTGAACGGTTTCATCGGAGAGTTCTTATGTCTTGCCGGATCGTTCCAAGCCGCGTTCGAAGGCGCGCTGCACATTCCGTTTTGGATGCCGGTGCTTGCCGGAGGCGGCGTCGTTCTGGCGGCGGTCTATCTGTTGTGGATGTATCAAAAAAGCTTTTACGGCAAACTGGATCAGCCCGAAAACCGCCGCCTGCGTGATATCAAACCTTGGGAACAGGCCGCGTGCGGACTGTTCGTCGTACTGATCTTCTGGCTCGGACTGTTCCCCACATTCTTCACCGAAAAAATGGAAACCAGCATCAATGCGGTTCGGCATCAAACCACGCTTCCCGCAGGACAAAGGCCGTGCTGGAACGACGACGGAGTGGACATCAACCATCAAGGCGATGTCGTGCAAGCCTCGTCGCGCAACCCCGAAAACATCGGCGATTGGAAACAGGGCCGCGTGATTGCGCCTTCGAACCATTTCCGCCAGCGCGATTCCGCAATCTCGGCAGAAAGGGAGAAGCGATGACCATTCAAAATCAGCCCGACGTGCGCCGACTTGAAGGGATAAGATTTCGGTGGCCCAGTTCGAACGATGACGATTTAATCGTCGCCACCGATGCGGCCGTTACAAAAGCCTCGCCTCAGCAGATCGTTTTGCGCGAACTGCCCTCGCCTTTTGCGATCGCCGAATCCCGCGGGATGGATCTTCCCGCCAAAATCCGCTCCGATTCGGTTGCCGCCGCCGCGCTCATCAACCAGTTGGCTTTTGAAGCAGAATCCATCATCAAAAGCATCGCTGCAAACGGATTCGATGGAGTGTTCTACCGGCTTTCTGGCGCCGATCCCGCACGACTTTCGCCCATGCAATATGGCGGACTGCTGTTCGAGCACGATTGGAATCTCATCTCCGCAGCGAGTACAACCGGTCTGGTGGTGGTTTTTGCCGACGTCGGAGAAGATGCGTATTTCGATGTGATCGCTTCGCTTCCGTGCACGGTGCTCGCCTATGATCCCGTCAGATCGAAAATCAGCGATGCCGAATTGCGGCGCTCGACATCCGCACTTCTTGCTCCAGGCACAGATCAAAATGGAGCCGTCATGTTTCAAATCGAGGCGGATCATCTTCGGGGGAACGCATGAATCTTGGCGACGCACCTCTCACTCCAGCCCCCATCGTTTGGGAGCCGATGCTGCCCATGATCATCGTTTTTGTCACAGGGGTTTTGTGCATGTGCGTGGAAATGCTCAGGCCCAAACAGACAAACAACTTAATCGTGGTGCTGTCGCTCGCTGGTCTTGCAGTTGCTGGAGCGCTGATTGTCTTGGATTGGACCGCGGCCGTTTTCCATCAGCCGCCGTCCGAATTCTTCGGTGTGCGTTTCGGCGGTTCACCGGAAGAAGCCGGAGGCGGGCTGTTTATTCATGACCGGTTTGGGCAGTCCGTTCAACTCATCCTCATTGCCAGCACGTTCATCACCATCCTTTTCAGCGAAGGCTATCTTCGCGAGCGGCGCATTCCGTTCGGTGAATACTATCCGCTCGTTTTGTGGTCGGCGGTCGGCGGCATGATCATGGCATCCACGCGCGATCTCATGATCTTCTTTTTGGGGCTTGAAACGCTGTCCATCGCGCTGTATGTGCTCGCCGGGCTGAACAGCAAAGAAAAACGGTCGCAGGAAGCGGCCTTGAAATACTTTCTGCTCGGCGCATTCGCGTCGAGTTTCCTTCTGTTCGGAATCGCGTTGATTTATGGCGCGACCGGCACCACGCACATTTTGGGGATTCCGATGCTGATGAACCACGCTTCCGCCGATCCAACCGCCGGCAAAATCCTCATCGGCGGCATCGCAATGGTTCTCATCGGATTCGGATTCAAAGCCGCGCTTGTGCCGTTTCATATGTGGACTCCCGACGTGTATCAGGGCGCTCCGACCACCGTTACCGCATTCATGGCGGCAGGGTCGAAGGCTGCGGCGTTCGGCGCGCTGGTTCGGTTCGTCGGCGCGATCACGCAGCCCGAACTCATTGATGCGTGGCTTCCTGCGCTCGCCATCGTTGCGGTGCTCACAATGACCGTCGGAAACCTGATCGCCTTGGCGCAGCGCGACGCGAAGCGGATCATCGGCTATTCCAGCATCGCGCACGCTGGATATCTTTTGGTTGCGGTTGTGGCGTGGGCACATTCGCGCGGTTCGATCGGTCTCGATACCGTCGTTTATTATCTTGGCGCGTACAGCATCACAACCATCGGAGCGTTCGCGGTGTTGTCGCTCACGGCGAAGGCCGGCCGCGAGGGCACTCAGCTCGAAGATTACAACGGCCTTTGGAAGCGCGCTCCGTTTGCCGCCGCGGCGATGATCGTGTTCATGGCAAGCCTTGCAGGAGTTCCACCCACAGGAGGGTTCGTCGGAAAACTTCTAATCTTTAAAGACGCGTTGGATCAAGATTACACTTGGCTTGCAATCGCTTTGGGGATCAACTCTGTGCTTAGTGTGTTTTACTATCTGAGAATCGTTTTCGCGGTGTGCGTAGATGAACCGGATGAACGCCGATCACAGTTCGCCAAACCGAATGCAGGCATGCTGACTGCCGCTGGCGCGTGCGCGCTTGCAGTTCTTGCTATGGGAGTTTTCACAAGTGCGGTCTTGCAGACCATGGGGCTTTCACTGCCTGCCGAATCAGGATCGGCTTCAAGGTCGGTGGCGCAAAAACCATGAAACTCGGCTTGAGTATGTGGAGTTTCGTGCAGCCGTGGAAACGCGGCTTTGAAGTTTGGGAATTCATCCACCAAGCCAAACAGTACGGTGTTGACGGGGTCGAACTTCTGGATTTCTTTTATCGCAACCAGTCCGACTGGAAGCCCGAAACCGAAAAGATTCAAACAGCGCTTCACGAAACCGGGCTCGCATGCGGTGTGTTTTCGGTTGCCAACATGTTCGGCGATCCTTCCAAACGCGCCGAGCAGGTTGCGGTCATTCATAAAGGGGTGGATCAGGCCGTCGTTTTTGGCGCAAACGTGGTGCGCGTTTTCAGCGGGCACGGGGCCGATTCCATCGAGGCGCTCATCGAAGAATCGGTAAACGGTCTTGCGGAAGCGTGCGCATATGCCCACGCCAACAACGTCAAACTTGCGCTCGAAAACCACGGACTGCAGATCGGGCGGGGGTCGCAAGTCGCCGAAATCATCGAGCGGGTTCGACAAAAAACCGGCACCGACACGCTCGGCTCCAATCCCGATACCGGAAACTTCCTTCTTTGCGGCGACACATCGTCGCAGGGAACCCAAGCCGTTGCCAAATACGCCTGCATGTGCCACTTCAAAGATTTCGAGCCTGCGCCGGAAGGCGCATCAGGTCACGTTTACGAAGCGGCCGATGGAACCAAGTTCCGGGGTACGGCGATCGGCGAAGGCTCTGCCGACCTGAAAGGCGCAATCCACGCCTTGAAAACGGCAGGGTTCTCGGGCTGGGTGAATATCGAATATGAAGCCGAGGAAGACCCTTTCACAGGCGTGCCGCGATCCGTGACAGCCGCCCGAGCCCTTCTGGCCGATTGAATCTGGCGCGCCTGAAGGGACTCGAACCCCCGACACCCACCTCCGGAGGGTGGTGCTCTATCCGCTGAGCTACAGGCGCGCTCGATCCAAAGTATGACCGGTTTGCGGTCGGTTCGTCAAAAAATCGCGCGGGATTTTAGACCCAATTTTCGACAAAATCGAAACATCCACCGTTAGATTTGCTAAACTGGCCGCCGACTGCGCATGAAACTCCGCTACATCATCCTTCTGCTCATCGGCATTGTGCTGCTTTATTTCGCGTTCTCGGCGCTCCGCCGCAAAGGCTCAGCCGACGACGATAAGAATGAGCGGCCCACCTACACAGTCGTTCGCGGCGAGGTGAGTTCTTCGGTCATCGAAAGCGGCTCGATCGAGGCCGTGCAGTCGGTCGAGGTCAAAAGCCGCGTTTCGGGAAGGCTTCAGCACCTTTTTGTTGAAGAAGGCGACAACGTGCAGAAAGGGCAGGAGATTGCGACCATTGATCCCGAGGAGTTGAATCTGCAGTTGCAGCAAAGCACGGCGCAGCTTCGAGGAGCCGAAAGTTCGGCGGCGCGAAGCCGGGCAAACATTGACATCACCGAAAAGCAGCTGCGCTCTTCGCTCACCGAAGCCGAAGGGCGATACAATCTGGCGCTTCGCGATTGGCAGAATCAGCCCGAGCTTACGCGCACTTCGCTGGAGCAGTCGCGTCTTGCCTACGAATCGGCGCAGCGAGCGCGCGACCTTTTGGCCCAAGTTACACACCCGCAGGAACTGGTTTTGGTGGATGCGACGCATTCGCAAGCACAAGCGCAATTCGACCGCGACAGAGCGAACGTAGACCGCCTCACCGGTCTGCTCGAAAAAGGGTACGTCTCTCAGCGTGACGTTGATGCCGCTCGGGCGCAGTTTGCGGCGAGCGAAGCGGCGCTGCGAAACGCCAAGGAGTCCAAAACCCGGCTGGAAAGCAAACAGTCCGTGGAGCGCAAAAACGCCGAGCAGCGGGTTGCAGAAACAAAGGCCGCCTTTGACCAGGCGCTCGCGCGCGCAAACATTGACAAAGGCAAACTCGATGCGCTGAATCAGGCGAAGGCCGCTTTAGACTTGGCCCGCTCCGATTTGCGGCGCGTGCAGCTCGAAAAGTTTTCGTATGAGCAGGCTGCGGCACAAGCCGCTCAAATCCGCGCAACCGTCGCCGACAGCAACCGCCTTCTGCGCGAAACCAAAATCAAAGCCCCGATGAGCGGAACCGTCACGAAAAAGTTCGTGGAAGTGGGTGAACTCGTTTCCGCACTCAACAGTTTTTCCGGCGGTACGTCCATCGTTCAGATCGCTGATCTGAAGCGGCTGCAAGTCAAACTTTTGATCAACGAAATTGACGTTGCGAAGTTGAAGCCGCAATCGCACGCTTCGGTCGAAGTGGATGCCATTCCCAATGTGAAATTCGACGGAGTTGTTGAACGAATCGCGCCTTCCAGCCAAACTGCCGCTGCGTCACCGGGTGCGCAGCCGTCCACTGATGCCGTGGTGAAATACGAAGTGATCGTTACGCTTGCGAACGCCGACCCCCGCATCCGGCCGGGCATGTCCGCAAAATGCACGATTTTCGTAGAGAAAGTTGCGAACGTACTGAAAGTGCCGGTCGAGTTCGTTACGAAAGACGACAAAGGGTATTGGGTCAACGTCATTCAACAAGGCAGCAAAACTCCCGAACGCCGCCAGATCAAAGTCGGCGTCATCACCACAACCGATTATCAAGTGACCGACGGTTTGAAAGAGGGCGACGTGCTCTCCAAACCCGAATACACCGGTCCGCCCAGGCAGGGAATGATGAGCGGCTGATGAGACAGTTCTTTCAAGCGTTCGGCATCGCGATTAACATGCTGCGCCTGCACAAGCTGCGGGCGTTTCTCACCATGCTTGGCGTCATCATCGGAGTGATGAGCGTAACGCTCATCGTGATGGTTTCTGAAGGTTTCCGCGGATACATCACCGAACAGTTCAACAAACTGGGATCGGACACGATTTTCATCGTGTATTCGCCAGGCCGAAGGTTTCAAGGTCAATCCACCGGCGGAATCGCCGGGCTTACCGAGGACGACGTGAGGCTCATTCGCGATCGCTGCACGTCGGTGGGACTCATCAGCACCATGCTCGATCTCGGCAGCATGCCGATGAGAAACGGCGACAAAGAGTACAAAGAAGGACAGATCGTGGCCGTTGATCAGAACTATCACGATCTGAACCGATTCAAGGTCGTTCAGGGGCGGTTCATCACGGACTTCGACATCGTGAACCGAACCAATGTGTGCGTGATCGGCGATGACATTCGAAAAGCGCTCTTTCCCGAAGGCAGCCCGATAGGCAAACGGATCTCGATGAAGGACATCTCATTCGAAGTTGTCGGAGTAACCGAGCGCTTGGATATCGGACCCCGAAGCACGGCGGTGGTGATGTTCGTCCCCCGATCAACGGCGCAGGACAAATGGATCGGCGGCAAGTATTTCGGCGCAATTCTGTTTCGGCCAAAAGAGGGCAAAAAGGTCGAAGCCACAATGCAGGAAGTTTGGGAAGTGATGATGCAGCGATCGGGAAACCGGCTGCTCTATCGGCTCGATTCGCGCGAATCGCTGTTGGGAGTGTTCGGGAAAGTGATCGGAGTGGCCGGCATCGCGCTGGGTGCGATTGCGGCACTGTCGCTTCTTGTGGGCGGCATCGGCATCATGAACATCATGCTTGTTTCAGTTACCGAACGCACGCGCGAAATCGGACTTCGCAAAGCAGTAGGGGCAAAAAAAGGCGCGGTCTTGGGGCAGTTTCTCATCGAAGCGGCGGTTCTTTCGATCGCGGGCGGAGTGATTGGAATGGTGACTGCGTTCGTGATCGGTCACGGTGTGTCATATATCACGAAGCAGGCGCATCTGTTGGGTGACAGCGGGATCGTTGTAACGTTTCCGTTGTATGCGGCGGTGATCGCAGTCGGCTTTTCTGCACTGGTGGGAATGGTATTCGGGTTATATCCGGCGTGGAGCGCAGCGAGGCTCGACCCGATCGTCGCGCTGAGAACCGAATGATTTACGCTTTTGCCGCCGAAAGCACTGCGTCGTAGTTCGGTTCGCTGGTCAGTTCGGGAACATATTCGGCATATTTTATGCTGCCATCGGGCCCCACGACGAACGCAGCCCGCATCAACGTCCTGAGGCTCGGAATCAGCACGCCATACGCTTTGCCGAACGACACGTCGCGATGATCGCTCGCGGTTTTCAGTTTGTCCAGGTGCTCCGCGCCGCAAAACCGTCTTTGAGCATAGGGAAGATCGGTGCTCACCGTCAGCACTTCCACATCATCGGGAAGTTTGGAAGCGGCTTCGTTGAACTTTCTGCTTTGAGCGGCGCATACGCCGGTATCCAAAGACAAAACGACAGAAAGAATCAACGTCTTTCCTTGAAAATCTTTCAGGGAAACGTCTTTCAGTCCGCCTTCTCCCATCATGTGCAATTTGAAATCGGGAGCGGGGTCGCCAGCGTGCAGTTCGGCTCCTTCGACCGGAAGCGGTTCACCTCTCAAAGTCGTTGCTCGGCTCATCTTGTTACTCCTTAGTATTTAATCAAAGATTTGACCGGATAGTTGCGCAGCAGTTCGCGCCCGGGAAGAAAACTCAGCTCGACAAGAAAACAGAACCCCGCAACCGTTCCGCCCAGTTTCTCCACCAGCTGCGCCGAGGCGAGTGCGGTTCCTCCGGTTGCGATCAGATCATCCACAATCACAACCTTGTCTCCCGGGTTCACCGAATCTTCGTGCATTTCGATGGTTGCGGTTCCATACTCCAGCGAATACTCCTGAATCATCGTTTTGTAAGGCAGCTTCCCAAGTTTGCGCGCAAGAATCAGCGGAAGGTTCAGGGCGGTGGCGATCGGAGCGGCAAAAATAAACCCGCGGGACTCGATCCCAAGTACGCTCGTCGCCCCGAACTGCTGGGTCGTGGCGATCATCTCCGATTCCACCTGCCGGAACGCTTCCGGCGACTGCAAAACCGGGGTGATGTCCTTGAAAATGATCCCCGGCTTCGGGAAATCAGGCACATCGCGGATAAGGGTTTTCGCCTGAAGGTCCACGGGGAACGGAATATACCCCCCGGCCCGCCCCCTGCAAATTGCCAGGTGCCGGGCTCAAACCTCGCACCCGGCTTGAATTTTATGCACCGATTTTTCGTCATCTTCGTGTAAGATAGGAGTGGGCCATTGGGCCCAGGGACGTAAAACCATGATCCAATCGGGAATCACAAGCGCGGCAGCGGCGCAAGTTCGAGACGATGAGGCTGTATTAGTTCTCAAATGTCGGCAGGGAGACGAGAACTCGCTTCGAGAACTGGTAGACCGCCACAGAGTGCGGCTGATCCGAACCGCCGCGAACATTCTGCGCGATGCGGTGGAAGCCGAAGATGTTGCGCAGGAGTCGTTTTTGAAGGCTTTCCGCGAACTGCACCGCCTTCGCGACAACCGCGCGTTCAGTTCGTTCCTTTATCGCATTTGTGTGAGGCTGTGCGTGGACAGGCTCCGCCTGAAAAAACCAGAGATTTCGCCGCTCGAGGCGAGCATCAAGGTCGCGCCCACATCCATTGAGACCAAAGTCCTGGTTGAAAGGCTTCTGCAAAAACTTCCCATCGAATTGCGTACAACATTAGTGTTGCGAGAGATCGAGCAGTTGAGTTATGAAGAGGTGGCAAAGGCGATGAACGTGCCGGTGGGCACGGTTCGATCTCGGCTCCACACCGCGCGAGAACGGTTTCGGGCCTTTTGGATCGCCGCCAACGAATGAAATGAAATCTTATTGGGCTTGCAGAAAGTTTAGAAAGCTGCGGCTTCGTGAAAGCGGGACGGGCTTAGATGGCTACTGTGCCTCGCACATTCGCGAATGTCAAAAATGCCGCGAGTTCGACGAGCAGGTGCGCCGCGCCGACGCGGTGCTGAACAGTTCGCTTGATTCGTTCAGAAACTCCACCGAATTTACCGATCAAGTGGTTGAAACGATTCGGAAAGCCCGAAGCAGCCCGCTTGCGCCGTGGAAACCCGCGCTCATCGCAGCGACCACTGCCGCGCTCGCCATGGGAACGTTTTTGCAGATTCTCACCTCGGAACCTAAAACCGCCCAATCCCGCGCGATAGGCAGCGCCGAACGAAACGGCCAGCAGCCGAACATCCTGTTCACCGCACCCAAAACCACCCCGGAAAAATCCTCCAAGAAACCCGGATAATAGCCACCTGATGACCGCTTCTCAGCGCCTGCTGTTGGGGATTGGCGTTGGGGCCGTTCTTGCACTGATCGCCTCGCCAGCGTCCCGATCACTCCTGCTCCACCCCATCCGCACCAATGCGGTCATCGAATCGCTCGAATCCAGCCCGATTGCCGATTCGAAAACCTTGCTTCCAGAGCCGCAGCCGAACGCGTACCGCGATCCTGCGCTTCGGGAACTCACCGCATCGCAGATCGCAACCCTGCTCATCGCAAACCCAGCGCAGCCGCTGGCAGAGCGGGAATACAAAATCGCCGAAAAGTTTTTTCAACTTTCTTGGGACAACGACCGCGACAATGCGATTTGGCCGCAGATGCTCGCAACTATCAAAGCGCGCAACGGCAATTTCGATGCGGCATTCGAAGATTGGAAAAAAGCGTCCGCGCTTACAACTTGGGCGTGCGGAACGCAATCGCAAGTCAAAGACCTTTGGGAAAGCCTCAGCACAATTGAAAACAGAAAACTGGCTTGGCAGGGACTGCTTGCTCTGCGAAATCGGCCGACGAGTATCGCGCAGCTGATCTGCCGAACCGCAGGAATCCTTTCCAAACATTTCGGAATCGAGGGCCGATACTATTCGCTCGCAAATCTCGACCTTTTGCGCGAAGGCACGCGTTCGCTGTATGGAGCAAGGCGCGCCAGCGAAGAATCGCTTCGAACCTCGGGGCTCAATATCGAAAACCAAACGCAGGCTCTGCCTGTTTCCCGCGAACGAAGGTACATCGAGTTTCAAACTCAGGTGCGCAACACGCTCGGACAAGAAGCGTCCACTTCGGCTCTGGTTTTGATGCGCCGAAACGATTCGTGGATCGCGCTGCTCAAATCCGATGAAGAGATCGCAGCGCAATCTCGAACACTTTCGTCGCAGGCGGTGTTGTGCGCGTCAATGCCCTCGGCTTTTTTGTGGGCGGGCATCATCTTCGCTTTTCTTGCAGGGGCGATGTACCTTGTGGCAAGTCACACACGAACCATTCCGCATCCCAGCCGCGGCGGGGTTTTTTTGGTGTTTGTTTTGGCGGCTGCGTTGTTTTGGTTTGCCGGAAGTCCGTGGCTTGTGGCCGTCTGGTTCCTGTTTTTGGGAGTTCTACTGTCGTGGCCGATCGAAGTGGCCGATCCCAATCCCACCGAATGGAACGGCCTGAACAATGCGGCGCAAGCGATCATCGCGTTGTTTTCGCTCATCACCCTCATGCTGTGGGTTATCGCGATCAGCCCGTCGAAACTTCTGCTTGAAAACGTTGCGGCGGTTGTTGATCGTCTCGCATCGCGCCCGCAAACCTGGCTCGAACTTGCCGCTGGGGTGTTCTCACTTGCAATTCCTTGCGCGGTCGTGTGGGCGCGAGTGAAAAGAAAACCGACCGTAAGCATCGCATGCGAAACGATGTCGCGCATTGGATTCATCGCCGCGATCCTTGGGCTGATCGGCACCATCGTTTCGACCCCGGTTTGCATGTATTGGGATAAGACTCTTCAAACCGGTGTGAACGAACGTTTTCAAAACGAGTCGGTGGTATACAGAATCAATCAGCCATGAACACCAAAGCGCTGCCTGCCGCCGATCAGATTCCAACAACAGATTTGTGTGAAAAACTATCCGAATTCGCCGACCAACAGCTGATCGAACTGTATCACGCCAACCGCGAAGATGGCAGCGGAGAACTTGCGCTCGTGGCAGTCGGAGGATATGGCAGGCGCGAACTGGCGCCCCACAGCGACATTGATATCGCGTTCATTCCGCTGCTGCAAGACGATGCACCAACAGAACGGTTCGTCCGCACCCTATTCCGGCTGATCATTGATCGGTTCGCGCAAATGGAATGGCCGGTTGGGTACGCCTACCGTCTGCTCGCCGATCTTCCCGTTCTCGATTCGGTTTCGCGCTCCGCGCTGATGGATGCGCGGCTGGTGTGCGGGTCCACCGAGGCGTGGGAAAACTTTCATGAGCGTTTTTGGAGCACGCTTCCGCAAGCGGAGTTTTTGATTGACAAAATCGAAGAACGCAGCCGTTTGCACACCAAATGGCACGGAACACCGCACGTCGCCGAGCCGCATCTGCGCGACGGAGTGGGCGGATTGCGCGATTATCAAACGGCAAGATGGATTTCGCAAGCCGCGAATCAAGGCGTTCCCGCTCAGCCCGAAAAAGAACACACATTCCTGCTCGAGGTTCGCAACGCCCTGCACCTGGCCGCACACAAAAAACAAGATCAACTCGTAGGCGCAAAGCGCGAACAAACTGCTGAAATTCTCGGAATCACCCGCGATGAACTGCTGGAGCGTTTATTCCATTCAACGCAAACGATCTTCGCGCATTATGAGCAGACAGTATTCTCAACACTAAAAAGCAGAATCGTCTTGGCCGAGAACGCGCGCGCCGAAAACGGCGTTTGCATCATCGCAAAGAACTGCACGGTCGAGGATGCTGCGCAAGCAGTGGCGCGCGCCGTTCGGCTTGGAATCCGCATCGAACCGTGTGAAACGGGCGGCGCAGTGCGCGATCCTGCCCGCCTAACGCAAATTCTTGCAGGCGGAGCCGAGGTGTGCCGAGCACTCCGAAAGGCCGGCCTCCTTCGGTTCATTCTTCCCGAACTCGAACGCGGATTCGCCAAAGTTGCCGACGACAGCGTGCATCGGTACACGATCGGCGAACATACGTTTCGCCTGCTTGAATTCCTGGATCGTTCAAAAAACGATGAACGCATGGCGGAAGTGTGGAGCGAAATTACCAATCACCGCCCGCTTTATCTGAGCGCGCTGCTTCACGACGTTGGAAAAACGGTTTCTAAGTTCGATCACGAATCGGCAGGAGCGGAGATCGGCAGCCAGGTTTGCGAGCGGCTTGGCGTTTCTCAAGATGAAACTCAAACCGTGCAATGGCTCATTCAGAACCATCAGACCATGGGACGAATCGCGCGGACCCACGATCTTGCGCATCTGCCGACACTCGCAGAATTTGCCGCGTTTTGCGCACGGCGAGATCGGATGGCGATGCTTTATCTGCTTACACTCGCCGACATTTCTGCCGTGAACGACGACGTTCTCACCCCGCACATGCGCTCATCGCTTGCCGAACTTTATCGAAACTCGCTTCCACTCATCGAAACCTCGCAGCAGTGGGCCAATGACCCCGCTGCCTATCGCGTTGACTTCAAAATGAAACAGCGGTTTCGAGGCTCAAGGCCGCTGGATGCCGCGTCCGAGGCGCACGTGCAATCCATGCCAACCCACTACGTTCTTTCAACTCCTGTAGAACTGTTTCCGCTTCATGCCGAATATGTGCAAAAAGCCAGAAACGGCGATTGCATCATCGTTTTTCAATCGCGGCTCGATATGAGAATGAGCGAACTGACCGTTTGCATGCGAGACTTGAAAGAACCTGGGCTGCTGAGCCGAATTCTTGGCATTTTGTATGCGCACGATGTCAACCTTCATTCGGTGCGTGCCGCTTCCACACTGGGTGACGATCCTGTCGCGCTCGATACGCTGCTCGTATCGTATCAAAACATGGTCGTGCCCGACGCGATCTGCGCCTCCATCGCTTCCGACATCAAATCGTCCGCGCGCGATCTCCAAAAAACGAACGAACTGATTACAAAACTCGGCAAAGATCCCGATCGTGTGCAGACGATGTTCACCTATACGTTTCAAGAGGGAACTCCGGCCGTTCTTGAAATCGAAACTCCACCCGGGCGGGGAATGCCGTATCGCATCTCTAAAATGCTCGCCGACCACGGGTGGAACGTTCAGGTTGCGCGCATCGGTCTGTGGGCGGGGCGCGCCATCGCCCGGTTTTATCTGGAACTGCCGGGTGGTCAAACGCTCACCGCCGCCGAAGTTGCACAGGCGCTCTCCGCCGCCCAGTCATAGGTATATTCACGATTCACCTATGCGCGTCATCATTTTCGGCTGCGGGCGGACGGGCGCAGCACTCGCCAAGCGCCTTGCTCGGCTCAAGCACGAAGTGGTTGTGATCGAGCGCGACCCGCAAATGCTTGGCCGATTGGGACAAGATCACGGCTGCACAATCATCGTGGGAAACGGATTGGATGATGATATTTTAGAACGAGCCGGAATTCGATCCGCCGACTGCTTCATCGCCTCCACCCGAGGCGACAATTCGAACCTCATGGCGGCTCAAATTGCGCGGGCGCGTTATTCGGTTCCGCGCATCTGCGCAAAAGTTAACGACCCCGAGCGTGCGCGCGAATATCAAAAACTTGGCGTTTTTTGCATCACGCCCAACCTTCTTACCGCAGGCATGATGAAATCGTGGATCGTGGAAGAGCCGTTCGCCAGCATCGAAACTTACAATGTGCTCGAAGGCGGAGAACTCTAAATGTACGTCATCGTCGTAGGCGGCGGCAAAGTTGGTCAGTATCTGATGAAGCGCCTGTTGGCCGAGGGTCGAGAGGCGCTGCTGATTGAAAAAAGTGCATCTGCCGCAGGAGAACTTCGGCAGCTGTTCGGCGATGCCGTGCTCACGGGCGACGGCTGCGAAGCGGCCACCCAGCGAGAAGCAGGCTTCCAACGTGCCGATGTGGTCGCCGCCGTAACCGGAGAAGACGAGGACAACCTGGTGGTGTGTCAAATGGCCGCAAACAGTTGGGGCGTGCAGCGAACCATCGCGCGTGTGAACGATCCTTCGCACACGTGGCTGTTTCGCGAAGTGGGAATCTCCGGAACCGTGAGCGCAACCGACGTGCTTTATAACCTGATCGAGCAGGAGATCTCCGTCGGTCAGGTCATTCCGCTTGGCGCCCTAAAAATGGGCAACATCGAGGTGGTGGAAGCCACGCTCACGCACCGTTCTCCAAGCGTCGGCAAGCGAGTGCGCGACCTCGCACTCCCGCCAAAAAGCAACATCGTGTGGATTCTTCGCAACGATGAAGGAATGCTGGTGGACGGCGACACCGTTTTGCAAACCGGAGACCTGCTGGTTGCTCTCGTGCAAACCGAACACGAAGCGCTGCTCAGGCAGATTCTCTAAAGCCGTTTCTCAAGTTCGCATCGCCGCCGCTCTTAGGTTTTCCAGGTGATCTGCCAATTATTCCAGGGGGAGAGATGAAGGGGTGTGGAACCATTCCCCCGGGCAGGTGCCGCCTGGGGAAAACAAGGATGACGGTTTCAGAAGCAAAAAGTTTTGTGGGGCGAGAGGTCGAAGTTCACTATTTCGATCGGCATGGAGACGAATGTTCGGCCATCGCGTTTTTGGTAGATGTGCAGCATGTTCCGATGTACGGAACAAATCTTCTATTTGATTTTGGCGAGATTTCGCTCGATCGAGTGCGCACACTTTCCAACCGAGACGAAGCCGCAGCGTAGCTGCGTTCCCACCTCTTTCGGTTGGTGCGATCCTTTTAGCAGTTCGTGCCAAAATACTGCTCGATGCGCACGATACCGATTCTGCTCACCGTTTCCGTTTTTGCTCACGCCGCCGCGGCAAAATGGTGCTTTGTGGTCGCCGGCGATGGCCGTGCCGACCCGAGAAACCACAGACCCGAAGACATAAACGGCCTGAACACCGTCATCACTGCCGAAATCGCGCACGCCGTGCTGAAAGAAAAGGCGAAGTTTCTGATGTGGACAGGAGACCTGGTGTCCGGCTACGAATCCGATACCGCAGTTTTTGAAACCCAGCTGATGACCTGGCGAAAAATCATGCAGCCCGTTTACGATGCGCACATCCCGATTCTCGCGTGCCGAGGCAACCACGAGGCCGCCTCCGTTGACAGCGACAAAGTGTGGCGCAAAGTTTTTTCTGGACGCTACGCCATGCCCAACAACGGACCCGCCAACGAAAAAGGACTCACGTTTTTCTATGGAAAAGCGAACGTGCTGGTCATCGGATTAGATCAGTACACTTTTGGCAAAGAGATGGTCAATCAGCCGTGGCTCGACGGCCTGCTGAGAGCCTATCCAAAGCCGTTCATCTTTGCCATGGGTCACGAGCCGGCATTTATGGACGGATCGCACAAAGACACGATGGATGCCAACGCCGCAGCGCGCGACGCGTTTTGGGAAAGTCTCATTCGGTCAGGCTCGCGCGTGTTCTTTGCCGGGCACGATCATCTGTATGATCACATGGTTGTGGTTCGAGATGGACCCAATCCCGGCCCCGAAATGCACCAGATCGTCGCGGGCACTTCCGGTGCGCCGTTTTATAACGTCGGCGAATACGCAGGCAAAAACGGCGGATGGAAACTTAAGCGCGTGAAACATATTGACCATACCTACGGCTATATGCTGGTCGAAATTGACGGGCGCCGCGCAACCATCACGTTCAAAGGCCGCGTCGCGCCGAACAAGTACGCCGCGATGGACAGTTTTTCATACACCGTTCCCGCGCGGTAACCTTGATGCCGCACATGGGCGAGTGGCGAAATTGGCAGACGCGCTGGATTTAGGTTCCAGTGGGGAAACCCGTGGGGGTTCGACTCCCCCCTTGCCCACCACCAAATTCGCAGTCAGCTGCCTGGAGTCTCCAAACGGCGGACAAGTTCGCCGATCGTAAACGGCTTTTGCAAAAACTCCACCGAAGTTTCCAACACCCCGTCCAGCGCCACAACCGACGTGTTGTAGCCCGACATAAGAATTACCCGCGTCTCCGGTCGAATTTGCAAAATCCTCTTCGCAAGTTCGGGACCGTTCATCTTGGGCATCACAACGTCAATCAAAACTGCGCTGAACTGGTGCCGATGATCGCTGATCTGTTCGAGCGCCGATTCTGGCGATCTTGCCGCAGCCGCTCGGAACCCGTTTGCGCTCAGCCCCGCCGAAATCACGTCAACCATGAAAGGATCGTCATCCACCACCAACACAGCCGCATTCCGACGTTCGTTGGCCGGCGCATAATCCTGTTGTGCCAAAGGGCCGCGCGCATCTTCGGCTGGAATCGAAACGGTGACTTTGGTGCCCGTCCCTAACTTCGATTCCACCTCGATTGTGCCTCGCAGTTTCGAAACAATCTCTTTGCAAACCGCCAGGCCAAGACCCGTGCCCTGCCCAACCTGCTTCGTCGAAAAAAACGGCTCGAAAATCTGAGTCTGCGTCTGTTCGTCCATTCCAATTCCGTCATCGCTTACGGTCAGCACGGCGCGGCTGTCTCGCCGCTCGGTTCTCACTTCCACCACTCCGTCTTTTAGCACGGCGTCGCGCGCATTCAAAACCAGGTTCATAATCACCTGTTCGAACTGAACCACATCCAGCACAACAAACAGCGGCTCTGCAGATGCATGAAACTCAAACCGAATGTCTTCGCGCATCAGCCGTTCCATCAGTCCCCACATTCTGCGAATCACCTCGTTGATGTCCACAAGTTTTGGTTCAGCCACTCTCCTTCGAACAAACATCTGAAGTTGACTCACCAACGAAGCGGCACGCTCCGCCGCTTCGATCACTTTTTGCACATGAACTCTTTCCTTTGAGCTTTCGGGGAGCAGCCGTGCCGCCAACTCCGCGTGTCCGGTAATCGCAGTCAGCAGATTATTGAAATCGTGCGCGATCCCGCTTGCAAGACGGCCGATGCTTTCTTCTTTGCGCGCTTGTGTCAACTGTTCGCGCAGCTCCGTCGGTTCGGTTACATCTTCGCAAACCGCCAGCATCCGCCGATTGCCGCGATCCGAATACTCGGCAATCCGAACGTCGAGTAAGGCGCGCTGGCCCGCCTTTGTGTTCGCATGCACCAGCCCGCTGTCGGCAGGGAGCACCGCCGTCAACGGCTTGCCGCAAAGTTCCGACGAGGAGTACCCAAGCGTCCGCTCCGCCGCGATGTTGCACCATTCAATCTTGCCGTCCGTCCCGTGCTCGATCACCGGCTCGCGGATCGCACCCAGGAGCGCCTCCTCCATCGAAGGCAGAACGGAATACGCCCCCACTTCAACGACCGCCCGCTGCGACGCCTTGCGCTTCTGGCTCTTCTTCATGATTAATAATCTGGACAAATGGTACTATATATACGGCAAAAATGCAAGGGTTGCGTCGAGATTTCCAATGTGGTTAGTTATGCTAACTAAGCGCCCAGCCGCCCGCGGAAGAACTCCGTCATCTTCTCCCAAGCCGTCTCCGCGGCGGCCGCGTCGTAAACCTGGGGCCGGTCGTCGTTGAAAAACGCATGCTGGGTTCCCGCAAACGTATGAAACTCATGCTCGACGCCGTGAGCGGTCAGCTCAGCGTCCAGTTTGGCCACCACCTCGCGGTTCACAAACGCATCATGTTCGGCAAAAAACCCCAAAACGGGCGCTTTCAGCGACGCAAAATCCGGCTTCGCGCTTGGGTGCACGCCATAATAATCCACGCACGCGCCGATCTTTGAATTTGCGCACGCCGCGAACAACGCGAGTTGGCCGCCCATGCAAAACCCCACAATTCCCGCCTTCGAACTGCTGCAGCCTTCATCATTCAAAAGGCGATCCACGGCGCCTCGCAGCGTCTTCTCGGTCGCTTCCATGTTCAAAGCCATCATCAGTTTTCCGGCTTCATCGGGGTCGGAGGTGCTTTCCCCTTCATACAGGTCGGGCGCCAGAGCCGTAAAGCCCGCCGCAGCGAACCGATCAACAACCGATTTGATGTGACCCACCAGCCCCCACCACTCCTGCAAAACGATCACGCCAGGGCCGGTTCCGCTCGCCGAACGCGCGAGATAACCTTCGACCAGATGACCGTTGGATGCAAACTGAACGATTTCGCCTGCCATGCCCCAATTTTATCCGCCCGCTCAACGAACTGGAGCCTTTGACGAGATTCGAACTCGTGACCTTCCCCTTACCAAGGGGATGCTCTACCCCTGAGCTACAAAGGCTCGAACAGCGGTCGGAGAATGGTGGGGAGAGTAGGATTCGAACCTACGTAGGCGTTCGCCGGCAGATTTACAGTCTGCTCCCATTGGCCACTCGGGCATCTCCCCGAACCGGCGCCAATTTTATCACTCTTTTGAACCGAAACCGCGGAAGGAAACGCCCTGCCCGTCAAGAATTAGGTGATTCGTGCTGCACGGCCTCGACGCACGTTCGCGCTTCATGGCCCTGTCGCTGGTAGGAATCACCGCGGCAGTAGCATCCTGGATGGGCTACAAATCGATCGCGCCGGGACGCTCGGCAGCCGCCGGAATCGGAGAGTTTCCCGTGCACGTGGCAGGAGCGGTAGCAAGGCCCGGAGTCATCTACGCGAACGCAGACATGATTGTCGAAGAGGCGCTGCGGCAGGCCGGCGGCGAAACCGAAAACGCCGATCTTTCGCAAGTCAACCTCGCGGCGCGCATGGAGCCGAACTCGCAGCTGTATGTGCCGTCCAAAGGCGAGGTTTACGACCCGTCGAGACTCGGTGTGTATGCCGCGCACGCCGCTCCGACACATATAAAAGATTCCGATTCCGAGCCGCAGGCGGGCGCTCTGATTGACATCAACCACGCAACGCTCCAACAGTTGGATTCGCTGCCCGGAGTCGGCCCCGTCACTGCTCAAAGAATCATTGATTATCGCAACAACGTCGGTCCATTCAAGAGGGTTGAAGATCTGTTGGGTGTGAAAGGCATCGGCCCGAAGAAACTCGAAAAGATCCGCCCCCTTGTGATGATTCGATGAGCGCAAATCAGTTAGGAAACTCGATTCGAAAGCCGTTTGCCTTCATCGGCGAAATCACGATTCTGTTTTTCGAAAGCCTGAAGAGAACGTTTCAACGTCCGTTCGAGCTGGATGAAACGGTCGGCCAGATGGCGTTCATCGGAGTGGCGTCGGTGCCGATTGTGCTGCTCACAACGTTCGCCTCCGGCGCGGTTTTGTCGCTGTATCTTGCGCCGCTTCTTCGTCAGTCCGGTGCCGCAGAACTCCAGGGCGCGATGATCGCGCTCACCGTGTGCAGGGAAGTAGGCCCCGTGATCGCCGGCATCATGGTTGCCGCTCGCTGCGGAAGCGCGATGGCCGCGCAGATCGGTTCGATGAAAGTCACCGAGCAGATTGACGCGCTCCGATCTCTCGCCGTGCACCCTTACAACTATCTGCTGGTTCCCCGAGTGATTGCAGGCATCGTGATGCTGCCGATGCTCGGAATGGTTGCCGACGCTTCGGGAGTGCTCGGGGGCATGCTGGTGGCTTGGGCGCACAAAATTCCCCCCACGCAGTTTTGGCGATCGGTTCAGGTGTTTGCCGAACCGAAGGATTTCATCGGCGGTTTGGAAAAAACCGTGCTGTTCGGTCTCATCGTGGCGCTGGTGAGTTGTCAGCAGGGGCTCAGCGCCACCGGCGGTGCCGTGGGTGTCGGCAAAGCAACCACCAACGCTGTAGTCATTAGCATGGTGCTCATTTACATCTCAAACTACTTCCTTGCCGCCGCCATCTATTGAAACACCCGCCGGTATCCTATCCGCCGTGACGAAAGGAGCGTTCGTTGATCTTGGATTGATCGAGTACAACCGATGTTGGACTCTTCAACGCACGATCGCAGAGAAACGCGCCGCCGGCGTCGTCCCAGATATTCTTTTGGCGCTTCAACATCCGCCCGTCCTCACACTTGGCGCGGGATTTCACGAATCCAACCTGCTGCTTTCCAAAGAGCAGTATGCCGAGCGGGGAATTGATCTTGTCCGCACCGACCGCGGAGGCGACGTTACTTTTCACGGCCCCAACCAGCTCGTGCTGTATCCGGTTTTTGACATAAAAGAGTTGGGGCGCGACGTTCATACCTGGCTGCGCGATCTTGAGCAGTGCGCCATCGAGATTTGTCAACAGTTCGGCATTGCGGCAAGGAGGTTTCCACCGCACACCGGTGTTTGGGCCGGAAACAGAAAACTCGCCGCAATCGGCGTGAAAATCAGCCGCTGGATCTCCATTCACGGCATCGCGGTCAACTGCGATAACGATCTTTCGCCGTTCGATCTGATCGTTCCATGCGGAATCGTCGGCTTCGGAGTAACTTCGCTCAGCATCGAATCTCACAAACAGATCACTGTTCAACAAGCGCTGCCCGCGGCCGTTGCTGCATTCGAAAAAGTTTTCTCAATAACTTTATCGCGCATGGAAACCGATGAGTTGGAGGCCCGGCTTGCGGCTTAGACATCGAATCGGCTGGATCGGCGTGGACGAAGCGGGGCGCGGGCCGCTCGCAGGTCCGGTGGTTGCGGCGGCGGTTTTTTCGGCGAAGAAGTTTCCCGCGAAAGGAATTCGAGATTCCAAAACAATGAGTCCCGATGAACGCGAGGCCGCCGCCCTGCTCATACGAAAACATTGTTCAATCGGCGTGGGAATCGCAACGCATCAAGAGATTGACGCGCTGAACATTCTGCAGGCGACGTTTCTTGCGATGCGCCGAGCGTTGGATGATCTGCGCTGCGATGCCGACGGAGTTCTGATTGACGGCAATCTCGCGCTGCCCGATGAAAGCCGCCCGTGCGAAGCGGTCGTGCGCGGAGACGGCTGTTATGTAGCGATCGCCGCCGCCGGCATCATCGCCAAAACAACCCGCGACGCAATTATGAAAACCTTGCACGCCGATTATCCGGTCTACGGGTTCGACCGCCATTTCGGATATGCAACTCCAGAGCATCTTTCTGCAATCGCCGAACACGGCCCATGCGAAATTCATCGCAGAACTTTCAGCCCGATCCAACAGATGTTGACGCAGCCATGCCTCGCCCTCGAAAACTAGGCGCCGATGCCGAAAAACGTGCCGCCGAATTTCTTCGCAATCTCGGCTACACCATCATCACGCGCAACTACAAACGCGGACGAAGTGAAATTGACATCATCGCCATGGACGGCGGCACCGTGGTGTTTGTCGAGGTGCGATCGCGGCGGCCCAACAGGTTTCAAACCGCCGAAGAGTCGGTAGATATCGCAAAGATGGACAGGCTTTGGGAAACCGCCGATCAGTTTTTAGCAGAATCCGAAGCCGATAAACTCAACACGCGCTTCGACATTGTGGCCATCGAAGGCCTGCACGTTCGGCATTACAAAGATGCGTTCCGCGCCGACTGATGCGCGCCGATCCAGTTCTGGATCGCTTCAACATACGCCTCGTGCTCCAACGGCAGAATCCGCTCAGCCAAACTCTCAGGCGTGTCTCCGGTCAGCACCGGACATTTTTTCTGCAGCACAATCTGGCCCTCGTCATAGTTTTCGGTTACCAGATGCACCGTGCAGCCTGACTCCTTTTCGCCCGCCGCCAGCACCGCTTCATGAACCCTAACGCCGTACATCCCTTTGCCTCCGAACTTCGGCAGCAACGCCGGATGAATGTTCAATATCGCTCCCGAAAACGAGTGGACCACTTCGCTGGGAAGCAGCCGCAGATATCCCGCCAAACAGATCAAATCCACTTGCAGATTCCGCAAATCCTCCAACAGATTCGGGTTCAAAGGATCGCGCACGGGTATTTCAAGGTTCTGTATCGCCGGTGAATCCGGATTCGAACAGTAAACGGCCGCAACATCGGCATGCAGCCGTCCATGCCTGCACGCATCCACAATCGCGCGCATGTTCGATCCCCGCCCCTTCGGACCGATGAACACGGCGATCCTCACGCGCTTCATCCTTCCCAAATCGCAATCGCCGCAGCGATCCCTCTTTCGTGTGATATCGAAATATGAATCTCTTCGGCGATCTGCTCCGCGCGGAACAGCGCCGATGGAGCGATCATCGTCTTGTCATCCATTTTTCGATTCTGCCGCAAAACAACTTTCGGCGTTCCATCGGAAAGATTCACGATCTCAACATCCTGCCAGCTCATCGGCACTCCCGTGGCCTTTGCAACCGCCTCCTTTGCGGCCCACCGCCCGGCAACGAACGCGGCATCCAAACGCCCCTCCCGCTCCCTTTCGGTAAGAACGCGCACCACAAAGCGCGGGTTTTGCATCGCCCGTTCGATTCGAACCACTTCAACCACATCAATCCCAACACCTTTAATCACAGTTCGCCTCGTGAACAATCTCGGCGATGTCTTTCAACCGAATCAGGTTCTCGGCATCTTTGCCCGCATCCAGCATAATTCTGCAAAAAGGACACGCGACGGCGACCGTTTCTGCGCCGGTCTGTTTCAGCTCGTTCCAACGGTTCGTGCTGGGGCGCTCATCGGCCGATTCTTCCATCCACATTCGTCCGCCGCCCGCTCCGCAGCACAACGTTTTCACTCCGCGGTGTTCGGGCTCTGCAATCCGAACCGGATTCTCCAGCGGTTCGTTCAGCCATTTTCCCATCGGCGTTTCATATCGGTTTTCGCTCGATGCGCTCCCCAGCGCGATGCGTTGAGCATCCACTTCGCCGTTGATCCGCGCCAAATAGCACGGGTCGTGAATCGTTACTTCGCCATTGCGCAGTTTCGGCGCGCGCAATCTGCCGCTTTCAACCAAACGCGCGATGAACTGCGTGTGATGCATCACCTCATATTCGCCGCGGAACTGGGGATATTCGTTCTTCAACGTATTAAAGCAGTGTGGGCACGCCGTTAGAAGCTTCTTCACTCCGTATTTTTCAAACGTTTCAATGTTCTGCTGCGCCATCTGCTGAAACAGAAACTCATCGCCGATGCGCCGAGCCGAATCCCCAGTGCACCGTTCCTCGATTCCAAGGCACGCAAACTTCACGCCTGCTTTTTTCAGAAGCGATACCAACGCCCGCGTGGTTTTCATCGCGTTTGCGTCAATCGCTCCGGCGCAGCCCACCCACACCAAAACCTCAAACGTTTCGCCTCTTGCCGCCAAATCGCGCGCCAAAGGAACGTCGCATCCTTCCATCCATTTTTCGCGTTCCGCCGAAGGAGTCCCCCACGAACTTTCGGTGGATTGCAGCTGACGAAGCATCGTCGCTGCGCTGCCTGCGAGCCTGTTATCCGCAACCAGGCTGCGCCTTGCATCAACGATCAAATCCACATGCCGAATCAGCACAGGGCACGCCTCGACGCACGCGTTGCACGTTGTGCATGCCCACAGCGCCTCTTCGCTTACGGCAGAAGCGACGGTGGTTTCGGAATCCCGAATCCCGCGGATATCCTGCACCAGTTTTTTCGGGTTTAAAATCTTTCCGGCCAAATTTGCCGGACAAACTTCGGTGCACCTTCCGCACTCCATGCACGCATCCAGCGACATCAAATGCCAGCGCGAATAGTCGTTCTTCACGCTCACTCCGATCCGTCCTGTCCTCTCCACATCTTCGATGCTCAGCGGTGCCAGCGCACCCATTTTCGCGTTCGGATCGGCTCCCGCAGTCGAAAAAATCGCAAACAGAATGTGCCGCAAACGCAATCGCGGAATCACCATCAAAAAACCGGCGACCAAAAACACGTGAAACCACCAAAACGCCACATACGCCTGCGGCGAAATCGTTCCGATCCAACGCGAAATCGCATATCCGATCGGCGCCGACGTGTCAAACCAGTGCGGATTCGCGCTCATCCGAAACGCTTCCAAAACGAAGCCGGAAACTCCAAGCGCCAGAAGCAGAATCAACGTCCAATAATCGGGCGGGGCTTGGGTGAGCGCGCGCGGCCTCCAAAACAGTCTGCGAAACAGCGCCCACACAACTCCGATCACAAAACCCAAACCCATCACGTCGGCGATCCATTCATAAGTTAAATAATATGCGCCCTTGTGAAACTTCCACGGCGAATACGTGTTGATCGCAAGCAGAGTCGTCGCCAAAAACAGCGTCAAAAATCCGTAAAAAATCAGAAGATGCATCGGAGCCCCGCTTTTCGGTCGCGAGCTCTTCACTTTTCGTTGCGCAAGAACAAACTTTGCGATGCCGCCCAAATAGTCCGGCGTCCACGAAACTTTTTCGCCGCGCATCCAAACCCTAATGCGCTGGGCGATCTGAATTCCCAAAATGAGCACGCTTGCCGCCATCAACAGATAAAACGCGGCAATCTGCCACGCGGGCAAAAACAGAAACTCCGTGCGTGTTGGAACCTCGTTCATGGCAAAAACGGTTGCTGCCCTCCCGCCTGCTCATGATGATTCGTCAATGTCACCACGTTCGATGTGGGCGCGATCTTGATCCAGTTGCGCTTGCGGGCCGTCTGTTTCGCACCCGAAAAATCCCATGCGCCGCGAAGCGGCAGCCAGATCGGCCTCCCCTTCAGCCGCTCGGGAATCCTCACCACAACCCGGTCCTGTTCGCCGATCGCCGCAATCACTCCGCTCAGCGCATCGCTCGCGCGCTGACCTCCCGCAAGCGCAAGCATGCGCGCAAACAGGCTCGGAAACGCTTCTTGAGCAAAAAGCATCAGGCCGATGTATGCGTTCATCGCCTCGATGCCGCTCCCTTCCAACAGTTTCTCATCCGCGCCGTGAATCCACACCGCGTCGGATTTCGGCAGTCCGTTCTGCGCCCGCCACCGCTCTGCCATCTCTTTTGAAACCCCCAAGGTGTCTTCGCCCCACGCCATCGCCGGATCGGGGGTGTCGCAAAGCATCTGCACAAACAGATTCTCCCCCAAATATCCGTTGCCCCACTCCTCCGGCTTCGAAAACCCTCCGATCGGAGGCATGATCGCGTGCCCGTATTCGTGCGCGATCTCCCGAAGCATCTCCATCGGCTTGGTGAAACTTTCCATCCGATAAACGAAAATGCAGTTGTGCTGGCGGGGGACTCCGCCCTCGGTCAGCTGAGTCACAGACTTCTGCTCACCTCCCGCCAATCCCGATTCCGTCAGGTACACCTCCACAAGATAGGAATGGATGCGGGAGTGGTCGAGGCCCATCTTTTCGTGCGCCAGCGACCAAAGCCGAAGCAGCGTCCGGCACACTTTCGCGCAAAGGGGCAGCCTTTCGGCGGTCTGCGCATACACCTCAAATCTTTTCTCCCCATTCTGAAACCCCTCCGCAGCAAACGCATAACCTTCCGGTACTCCCGGCGGAAAATGCGGCGGATTCAGCGGAGAAGCCGAAAGACGCATGCTCAATGTCGCAAGCCCTGGCGAGGTTTCCAGCCTGACCTCCGATGACTGCCATCCGCTCACAAAAACCGCCGCCGCGCAAACCAGCATCCTTCGAGTCTACTGCCGAACCAACTTGGCGTACAATCGGTTAGTGCCCGACGAAAACCCCCTCGATGACCACACCGACAAATCCCAGCCGGGCTTGCCCGATCCGCCCCACTGGGATTGGAAACGCCCGTCCCGGCGCCCTCCGTCATCTGCCAGAAACGCGATGGACGAACGTGCGTTCCGGGGCATGGGCCTTGCCATGGGAATCGGGTTTGCGCTGGTCGTGCCCGTGCTGATCTTCGCAGGAATCGGGATGCTGTTTGACAGCCGGTTCGCATCGGCCCCCGTCGGCATGGCGGTGGGCGTGCTGCTTGGAACGATCCTCGGCTTCGTGCTCCTTATCCGCATGGTGAACAGGCTGAATGACAATTCGCGATAAAGCCGGGTGGATCGCGGCGTGTTTGGTAACACTCGCGGCCTCGACTGCCTTGTGGGGGCTCCTCGGAACGGCGGGTGGATTGATCGGGCTGGCCAGCGGCTGGGGTTCGTTCGGGCTTCTCAGGTTCATGGTCAGGGGATCGGTTGTGCCTGGCGCCTCGAAGCCCGCGGCGGTATCCCGTCTGCAACTGGCGTTTCTCACGAAGATTCCGCTGTTGGCGCTCGTGATTTTTTTCACAAATTCCCTTGGCCGCGCCGCGGTTTTTGGGTTCATTCTGGGGTTCTTTTTGGTATACTCGGCCCTGCTCGCGTCGTTGGTGATTCGTGAGCGATCCGGGGAATGGAAAGACTGAGTTTGCTGGTTGCAGAAACAGAATCAGCAGGTGAACATGGCGCTTGGTGGGCGCCTATTGTTTTTTCTGTTCTCATCTGCCTGTTCATCGTCATTACGGGCAGAATCGCGATCCTCGGACTGAAGGCCAAAGTGCCCCGCAGCATCTTCAGCAGGCTCTATGAGCACTTGTTCCTGTTCATCGAGAACATGTGCATCGGAGTCATCGGGCCCCACGGCAGAAAGTACATCCCGTTGGTGTTCACTGTGTATCTGTTCGTTTTGTGTTCCAACCTTCTGGGCCTCACCGGACTGATGGCGCCGACCAGCCAGCTGGGTGTTACCTTCGGCATGGCGGTGATTGTGGTGATGTACGTTCAGGGCCAAGGAATCAAAACCCACGGCCTCGGCGGCTACGTCAAACATTTCTTCGGCCCGCCGCTTGGAAGCATCTGGCTTGTCCCGATTTCGTTTCTGCTGTTTTTCATCGAACTGATTTCGGAAGCCGCCAAAATGCTTTCGCTCTCTTTGCGGCTGCAAGGCAACATGTCGGGCGAGCATCGAGTGGGCGAGGTGATCGGTGGTCTCGTCAAAATCGGCAACTTCTCCGTGCCGCTGCACGGATTTCTGTTTCCCCTCAGCGTTTTCGTCTGCATTGTGCAGGCGCTCGTTTTCACCATGCTGACCTGTGTTTACATCTCGCTCTTCACATCGCACGACCACGAAGAGCAGGGCTCTCACACGGCGGCTCATGCACACTAAAATCTAAATCACTCATGGAGGACATGAACAAATGGACGTATACGGAATAGCGCTCGGAATCGGCTTGGCCATGGGCCTTGCCGTTCTTGGCGGAGGAATCGGTCAAGGACTCGCGGCGAACGGCGCGCTCAACGGCATGGCTCGTCAGCCCGAATTCGCCGGCAAAATTCAAACAGGAATGATCATCGGCCTTGCATTCATCGAATCGCTCATCATTTTCACAATGATCATCTGCTTCATGCTGTCGGGCAAACTCCCCGGCAAGGTCGAAGCAAGCGGCGGAGCCGGATCGGCGATGGTTCAACCCGCGCCCAATCACGGCTCGAAACTCGCGTTCGGAGAAAACGACTCGCAATAACAGGCAGGAGCCCGAATCATGAATTGGGTCATCGGTATCGTTCTCGCAGCGCTGTTCTGGTTCCTCTCCACATTGGGGTTTGTGGACCAGATCAACGAAGTCGGCCTCGTGCAGCAGCTTGGCCTCAACTTTCACACCGTGCTCGTGCAAATGGGAGTCATCTCGATCATGTTTCCCATCGTGGACATGATCTTCCTGAAGCCCCTCAAGCAGGCGCTCGATGAAAGAACCAAATATATCGAGGACACCTACTCCGAAGCCGACTCGCTGAAAGCGCGGATGGAAGAACTCAAATCTTCTTACGAAAAACGGCTGCAAGACGCCGAATCGGAAGCAAGAACCAAAATCCAATCCGCCATTCACGAAGCCGAACAACTCAAACAGAACATGATCGCCGAAGCCCGCACCCAGGCCGAAGAAATCCGCGCCAAAGGCGAGGCCGACCTCAACCGCGAAAGAGCCAAAATGCTCGTTGATCTGCGTGCGCAAGCCGTCAACCTCACCCTCACGGCAACCGAAAAACTGATCGGCGCCTCGATGGATGAAGAGCGGCAGCGCAAACTCGCACAACAGTTCATCGAAACCGCCGAGGTCGGATCGTAAACCGTGGAAACACGCGTCGCAACCCGCTACGCGCGAGCGTTTATCAACGCCTCGAAACAGGTGGGCGCAGTCGCCGAAGCCGAACAAGACCTTCGCATCATCTGCGATATCCTTCAGTCTCGAGCCGATTTCAAAGAGCTTCTCGAAAGTCCCCGCATCCCGCGCGAACAAAAACTGTCGCTCATTGATCGGCTCTTCGCCGACCGCGCGCGTCCCGTAACCCTGCGCCTCCTCCGCCTGCTCATCGAAAAAGGAAGAGCCGACACACTCCAGTTCATCTACGCCGAGTTTCTAAGACTCAAAAACGAAATGGAAGGCGTGCTCAAAGTTGACGTCCTGTCGGCAGTTCCGCTCACCGATAACGAACTCCGCGCGATCGTCGCAAAACTCGAAGCGCAAACCCGCAAAAGAATCGAAACCAAAACCACCGTTGATCCTTCGCTCATTGGCGGAATCGCCGTCAAATATGGCGACAATCTGCTCGACGGAACCGTCAAAGCCGGCCTCAGGCGCCTCAAAGAGAAATTCTATCTCGACGTTTTGAAGCAAACCTAAGTTGGAGAATCCATCAATGCCAATTCGACCCGAAGAAATTACAAGCATCCTAACCCAAGAACTCTCGACCTTCGAGACAAAAGCCAAAACCGAACACGTGGGAACCGTGCTGCAAGTCGGCGACGGAATCGCCCGTGTCTACGGCCTTCCCAACTGCCAAATGGGCGAACTCCTCGAATTCCCCGGCAACGTGTTCGGCCTCGCCCTCAACCTGGAAGAAAACACCATCGGCGCGGTCATCATCGGAAGCGACGAAGGCATCAAAGAAGGTGATGCGGTGCGAGAAACCGGACGCATCATCTCAGTCCCCGTCGGCAAAGGCCTTCTTGGAAGGGTCGTCAACGCGCTCGGACAACCGATTGACGACGGCGGTCCCGTTCCGTCCGAAAACCTCGCGCTTCTCGACATCGTCGCGCCCGGCGTCGTGCAGCGGCAGCCCGTAAAAGAACCGCTCCAAACCGGAATCAAAGCCGTGGACGCCATGATCCCGATCGGCAGAGGACAACGCGAACTCATCATCGGCGACAGGCAGACCGGAAAAACCGCCATCTGCATTGACACCATCATCAACCAAAAGAAAACCCACGAACCGGGCGGCTCGCCCGTCTTCTGCATCTACGTCGCCATCGGTCAGCGCATGGGCTCCGTCCGCCGCGTGGTCGAAACCCTCACCAAACTCGGCGCAATGGATTACACCATCGTCGTGGCCGCTTCCTCTTCCGATTCCAGCGCCGAACAGTACATGGCGCCGTTCACCGGATGCGCCATGGGCGAGTATTTCCGCGACAACGGAATGCACGCGCTCGTCATTTACGACGACCTTTCCAAACACGCGCAAGCCTATCGCACCATGTCGCTCCTTCTGCGAAGACCGCCCGGACGCGAAGCGTATCCAGGCGACGTTTTCTACCTTCACAGCAGACTTTTGGAACGCTCCGCCAAACTCAGCGACGAAAAAGGCGGCGGATCGCTCACCGCGCTTCCCATCATCGAAACCCAAGCCGGCGACGTTTCGGCCTACATTCCAACCAACGTCATCTCGATCACCGACGGCCAGATCTATCTTGAGCCCGATCTGTTCTTCGCAGGTGTGCGGCCCGCAATCAACGTCGGCATCTCGGTGTCGCGTGTCGGCGGCTCCGCGCAGATCAAAGCGATGAAATCGGTCGCAGGCAAACTCAAACTCGAAATGGCCCAATACCGCGAAGTGCAGGCGTTCGCGCAGTTCGCAAGCGATCTCGACAAAGCCACCCAAATGCAGCTCGCGCGGGGCCAGCGCCTCACCGAACTTCTCAAACAGGATATCTACACGCCCTACGACGTCGTAGATCAGATCTTTTCGGTGTTTGCAGGAACCGGAGGCTTCCTCGACCCGCTCGAAGTCGCCGACGTCGCGCCGTTCGAAAAAGGGATGCTCGAATTCATCAAGCAGAAATATCCCGAAATGGTTGAAAAAGTGCGAACGACCAGAGAGTGGACTCCCGACATCGAAGAAACCGCGCGCAAGGCGATGGACGAGTTCCAAAAGCAGTTCCTCGCTTCAAAAAATGCACAAAAGGAGCCCGCCGCGGTTTAGCGCATGGCAAGCCTCAAACAGCTTAGGGGCCGAATCCGAACGGCAAAAACCATCGGCCAAATAACGCGGGCTATGAAACTCGTGGCCGCGGCCCGATTGCGCCGCGCACAAGACCGCGTGCTCGAAGCCAGACCGTATTCCGACAAAATGCGCGAACTCGTGCAAAGCCTCGCCAATGCGGGCGACCTGCCCGACCACCCGCTCTTAGCCCGCAGAGAGATCAAACGGTACGGCGTGGTTCTGGTCACCGCAGAACGCGGCTTGTGCGGGTCGTTCAACTCCGCCCTCAACCGAAAAGCGTTCGATTTCGTGCGCTCCGAATCGGGTGAGCCGGTGTTCCTGTGCGTTGGCCGCAAAGGACAACAGTTTTTCGAAAAGCGCGGATACAACGTCGCGTACCAACTGAATCTCCCCACGGCAGGACCCACAAAGGCCCACGCAACCGACGTCATGGATGCTGCCGAAAAACTGTTCCTATCGGGTGAACTCGACGCCGTCTATCTCATTTACAGCAAATTCATCTCTGCCATAAGACAGGTGCCGCAGGTCGTGCAGCTTCTGCCGATCGAACCGCCCGCCCAAACTGACGAAGTGCAGACCAAAGCGTACACCTTCGAGCCCGATTCCACCGAGCTTCTTGCCGAACTTCTTCCGCGCTACGCGCTCACGCTCATCCAGCAGGCGCTGCTCGAATCCACCGCAAGCGAACACGGAGCCCGCATGACCGCGATGACCAACGCCACCGACAGCGCCGCCGAACTCGTGAAAACCCTAACCCTTCAAGCCAACCGCACGCGCCAAGCCGCGATCACCAAAGAGATTCTCGAGATCGTCGCCGGCGCCGATGCGCTGAAAGGCTAACACACAGACTCAGGAACCGTGCGCTGAATCCCCGACAGGGCGTCCCACATCGCTTTCGCCGTCCTTTCGCAAGCCTCCACCGCCTTGTCTTGCGCGTCGGCGTTCATCGCTGCCATCCGGTTCAACAGCGCCCGCGTTTCGTGCTGATTCGCGGTGTGCTCGTGAAAGTAAACCTCAGCCTCTTCACCCAAACTGTAATGCTCCCGCAAACCCGCGATCTTCGATTTTGAAGTCTCCGGCTGCTGAACCTCGAAGGCGTACATCGCCCCCGCCGCCGTCTCAGGCGTCGCGAAGTTCTGCCTGCACTCGGTCAAAAGGTGCTGCGTCTCCGGCAGCCTTCCATCGGCCGCTTCGGTTCCCAAACTTTCGGCAAATTTCGACCACAAACTCACGTGGTACCGCTCTTCGTCGGCGTACTGCTTGCTGCCCAGCGTCTCCCATCCGTCGGCGATGATCCCCACAAACGCGCCGTACTCCTCGGCGTAAATCTTCAGGGCTTCGACAGGAAGAGTGCCTTCGTTCCAAGCCTTATAGAAAGGGTGATTCAACAGGTCGTATCTCGAAATGATGGCGTCCAGCCGCTGTTTGGTTGTCATGGTGTCGCAATTCCTCCCTGGTTTGGCGTTCACGGAATCTTGGCACACCCGCCCGGAGATTCGCACGTGATTGGCGGTAAATTCATCGAACTTATCGCAGTTTTATCGCTGCGACATCTACCCCTGGAAAGGAGAACCCGAAAATGAAGAAAACTTTAGTTGCGGCCGCGCTGATCGTCTGCGCGGTGGGAGCGTTCGCTCAATACGATTACGATAAGCCCAAACCGAAGCAGAAGCCGCTGTACGAAAGGCTTGGCGGCGTGCACAAGATTGCGGCGCTGATTGACGATTTCGTGAACCGCGTGGCGGGCGACGAGGCCGTGGCCGGCAACCCAAAGGTGATGGAAGCGGTCAAAAAACATGGCGCGCCCGCGCTCAAGTTTCAGGTAACCGCGTTCGTGTGTCAAATGACCGGCGGGCCGCAGAAATATGTCGGCAAAGACCTGGTGGCCGCCCACAAGGATCTTGGGATCACCGAGGAAGAGTGGAACGCTTCGGCGGCCGACTTTATTGCCTCGATGGACGCGATGAACGTTCCCAAGCCCGAGCAGAATGAACTGCTCGCGTTCGTCGCAGGCACGAAGAAAGACGTGGTGAACGTGGATCCAAACCGGAAAGGGAAGTCGAACGTTCCGAATGTCAAACCGGAATCGTTGTATGCGCGGTTGGGCGGTGTAGACGCAATCGCCGCGGTTGTGGATGAGTTCGTGAATGAGCTTGCGCAAGACCCGGTGCTCCTTTCCAACCCGAACACGGTCAAATCGCTGCAGACCGGCAAAATCACCGCCGCAGGGTTGAAGTATCTGGTTACGGAGCAGCTGTGCCAGGCGGCAGGCGGTCCGCAAAAATATTCCGGCCGCAAAATGGCCGTTGCTCACAAAGACCTCGGGATCACCGAAAAGGAGTGGGAATCGGCGGCCAAAATCCTTGCGAACGTGCTGAACAAGTTCAACGTTCCCGAGCGCGAGCAGAAAGAGTTGTTCGCGATTGTGGGTTCCACGAAGAAAGACATCGTCAAAAAATAAACTGCCCGTCCTTCCCCCTGCATTTAGGGGGAAGGTGGCGCGCAGCGCCGGAAGGGGGTTGGTGCGGAGTTGAATTTCCATCCTTCCCCCTGCATTAGGGGGAAGGTGGCGCGAAGCGCCGGAAGGGGGTTCATCTTTTGGCACACCCCCTTCACCGTTCGCTCCGCTCACGGGGCTTCCCCCTGTTTCCAGGGGGCAGCGTGGAATCGGGGAGGCAGCGTGGATTGAAAGACTCCACCCTTCCCCCTGCATTTAGGGGGAAGGTGGCGCGCAGCGCCGGAAGGGGGTCGGTGCTTCCCGGAACACCCCCTTCACCGTTCGCTTTCGCTCACAGGGGGAGGATCTACGCCGTCCCGCGCAGGCGCGCGCAGATCGCTTCGTGGTAATCCAATCCCTGTTTCGAAACGCACGCGCCGGCGCGATCCAGATAGTCGTTCATCGTTTCCAAATCGCCGTCGAGCTTCGCAAGAACAGCCAGAAGCTGCCAGCGATGGGCTTCGGTCGGCAGGCGCAGGGGCAGCTTATCGGCGGGCGCGCTCAGCAGCAGCGCGCTCAAATCGCTCCGCGACTTGAAACCGTCTAAGAACGGCAGCAGTCTTGCCTCGCAAACCGCATTCATCTCATCGGTGATTCGTTCGAACGTCTCTTCCGGCCAGGGCAGCTGGCCCTTCCAAATCATTCCGCCCTTGGGGTTTTCACGTTCGATGATGTAAACCAAACAGTCCCAGCCGTGCGGGAACGCGATCTCGGGTCTTCCGAAAGCGGTTTCGAACCCGTCCGCTGACACCCCCGCACCCAACCCCAATGACAAGTACTCTGTGCCCTCCCACTGAAAGGTTCGGAGTTCGATCACATGCTTGACGTTTCCTACGTGGCAGATCAGCCGGCCCGGTTTTGCGACAAACTTCCGTCCAAAAAGCGCGCCGTCTCGAATCGCGCGCAGTATTCGGTTTTTCGTGCGCTGTTTCACCTGCTTCGGACTCTGAGGCCCAAGCGACCTATTTGTCATAGAGCACCAATCTACCTTTCTTGCGTGTTGCTTCTTCGTATTTCTTCAGCTGTGCTTTTCCCTTTGCGCGGCCGCTCGGAGTGTTCGGCTTGAACTCTACCGGATGCCCGTTCACGATTGCGTCTGGCTTCAGCAGCCTCCCGTTCTTGTCGCGGATATGAGCGTCCTTGCCCACCTTCCAGCCTTTCGATTCGCAAATCTTTTCCAGCGCCTTATGAATCGCGCGTCCGGCGATGGTATGCGCGGTCTCGCCTCCGCGGCGCACGATCATGTTTTTGACCGTGTCCATCGTGATGCTCTTCAGTCCGCCGCGCACCGCGCCGACCGTGCCCATCGAAACTCCGTTCGATCCCAATTCGAACGCGAACCACGATGCCGCGCAGAAGTATTGGAAACCGTTGGCGGTTCCGCAGTCGTATTCGCCCGCTACGCGTCCAAAATTCTCAGTCGCGCCGCTGAAGATGTGCTCATCCACCCACTCGCCAAGCGAAATCCACCAGCCAGGAAAATCCCACAATCCAAGCGGATCGGCGGAAAGCAGCGGGTTGTTTCCGCAATACGCATACCAGTTCCCGCCCATCTGCGCCGGGTCGCGCGTAATGAACCGTCCAATCGAAGGATCATAAAACCGATATCCAAGATGCTGAAGCCCAGTGTCCGAATCCGATTCGTAACCAAACGCGCTGCCATATCCAAACGGCCCGCTCCAACTTCCCGCCGCACCGATCAGGTTTCCAAACGCATCGTACTGATTCGCAGCGACAACGGTTTGCGAACCGTTCGTCTGCGCATAGCCGTCTTTCACGCCGCAGGCGGTGAACGTTGACACGCCGTTTCTTCGCTCAGAAACGCCGGGTGTGTAAACCGCCGATCCGTCCGAAAGAATCGGCGCGCAAACATCGGCTCCGTTGCGCACGAATGAGCGGCTGCCGTGCGAATCGCTCAATCCCACTCGCGCGCCGAACGCGTTATAAACCGATGCGTTGGTCGTCATTCCCGAACGGGAAACCTGAACGATTCGATCATCGTAATCGTATGCGAAACTGGTGGTTACACCCGCCTGCGTTATCGAAGCCGTCCGCCCCGCCGCATCATAGGCAAAACTTCTGTTGTTTGCACCCGTTATCGAAAGCAGCTTATCTGCCGCGTCGTAAGCGTACGAGTCCGTTGCGCCGTTCAACGTTTTCGTCAGCCGATTGCCGTTGGCATCGTAACTGTACGTGCACGCATAGCC
>Ga0070741_10003945_pt1 | contig 35544 bp, 28 predicted proteins | sample Coa_R1_4_FD_66440 | JGI IMG/M metagenome (GOLD analysis project Ga0070741, IMG submission 66440) | Surface soil microbial communities from Centralia Pennsylvania, which are recovering from an underground coalmine fire - Coalmine... | ecosystem: Environmental > Terrestrial > Soil > Unclassified ... | reverse complement strand
CCTCGGCTGGCTCCGCGCGCTTCCCGCCTCGGAGGGCCGGAACTATGCGCTCGCCTCGCTCGCCACGGGCTGGACCGCGACCGACCCGGAAACGGCGATGAACTGGGCCACGACATTGTCCGCCGCTGACGGCCGGGCCGATGCCATGCAGCGCGTTTTTAATCGCTGGTCCAATCAAGACGCCGTGGCCGCCGTCCAATGGCTGACCGAACACACGGCCGATCCCGCGTCTGATCAGCTCATCGCCGAATGGGTTGGCGATTCGCCCGTGCTGCAGGCCAGCCCGTGCCTGGCCGCCACGTGGGCCGAATCGGTTGCTGATCCCGCATTGCGGCAGGACGTGCTGAATGCCGTCATGCTGCCCTGGGGCCGCCGCGATCCCGCCGCCGCGGAAAACTACCTTTCCCAGGATTCGCTTTTGCCTGACGACCAGAAAAAGCAATACCTTGCGATGATCCGTTCGCTTTAGGCGAGGGAGATGCGTTTCCCGGCGAGTTTGACGTGCCTGGGAATTTTTGTTTTCTCTCAACCGATGTTTGCCGATCCAGCCGGCCATGGTGGAAGCGTGTCCAGCTTCCGGAAAAAAATCTCGTTTTGCCTCCGCCCGTTTCATCCGCGGCTGGCCGCGACGTTTTGTTCGGCGACCGTGGCGACGTCCCTGCTGGCCGCGCCGGCCGGCGCCGGCGTTTCCGGCCATCCTTTTCTCTGCGCGGACTACACCGCCGGCAAAGTCTGCCTCGTTTCGCCGGCCGGCAAAGTGGAATGGGAATATCCCGCGCCGTTATGCAACGATGTCTGGGCGTTGCCCAACGGACACCTGCTCTTCACGACCGGTCATGGAGTGAAAGAAGTGACTCGCGACAAACAGGTGGTGTTCTCGTATGAAAGTTCCGCCGAGATTTTCGCCTGCCAGCGTCTGGCGAACGGCGACACCTTCATCGGGGAGTGCACGAGCGGCCGCCTGCTCGAAGTGCGGCCGGACGGATCGATCGCCAGGGAAATCCGGCTCCTGCCGGAGGGAAAATCTGGCGGGCACAGCTTCATGCGCAATGCGCGCAAGCTGGCTGATGGCCATTACCTCGTGGCGCATTTCGGCCTCGATGTCGTCCGCGAGTACGACAATTCCGGCACCCTGGTTTGGGAAATTCCCGCTCCCGGCGGCCCGCATACCGCCATCCGCCTCCCGACCGGTCACACCCTTATCGCTTGCGGCGACCGCAAGGGCCAGGGCGCGCATGTCTTCGAAGTCGATCACGCGGGCCGCGTCATCTGGGAGGTCAAGGCCGACGAGCTGCCCGGCGTCAGCCTGAAATTTCTCAGCGGGCTGCAACGGTTGCCCAACGGCAATACGGTTCTGACCAACTGGCTCGGCCATGACCAATTTGGCCGCGCGCCGCACGTTATCGAGGTGACCCCGGACAAAAAAGTCGTTTGGACTTTTTCCGACTTCGTCGCGTTCAAGACCATTTCCAGCATACAGCTGCTCGACATCGCCGGCGACTGCACGCGTGGAGAAATTTTGCACTGATTGCCGTCCGCCCGGAAAGTGAGCGCCGCGGAGCGGGCACGCGTAACGGACCCGTTACCTAATTTGGAATGAAACGGCCGACTGATTCAAGTATGTCTGACTGACTGGATTGTCGCTGATTTTGGGGTCCGATTGCAACTGCCGGGCCGGTTCGCCGGCCCGGCGTTTTTTTGTGGCCATAGAAAATTGTGAAAAGCTCGTGCGCCTGATGGAGGCCGGTCTGCTTCAGGTTGTCACAATGACCCCTAATCAACGGTCGGGGAAAACCTGAAGGCGTCATCATGCGGTAGATTTCACCTTGCTGCCTGATTCGCTCAGGGAATGAGTGGGCCACTTCACTTGTACCCCTCATTCCAGCCGCACGAGCGAAAGCCTCGATCGGGACTCTCGGATAGCTGTGCTTCCTCCGACGGCGCGAACGGGTGAATTAATTTTATGAAAAATTGCATCCTGCGCTCACTCACCGGCTGTATTCTTTTTTTATCAACCGCCGCGCTGTTGCGCGCCGATCGCGAGGCCGATCGCCGCGGAGAAATCATTCCGGTCGGCCACACCATGCACCCGCCGGTCCATCGTTCGATAATTCCTTTTGCCACGGGCTCGAGCCCGACTGGTTATACTCCGCAGCAGCTCCGGCACGCCTATGGATTCGATCAGCTCAGTGCCACCGGAGCGGGACAGACGATCGCGATCGTCGACGCTTACGGCAGCCCGACGATCCAGGCTGACCTTGATACCTTTTGCGCGCAATTTGGCATCCCCAGCACCACGGTTGCGATCTATTACCCACAAGGCACTCCGGGCACGAATAGCGGATGGGCGGGCGAAACTTCGCTCGATGTCGAATGGGCGCATGCCATCGCTCCGGACGCGACGATTGTCCTGGTCGCTGCCAAGTCGGCATCGACGACCGATCTTTTCGCCGCGGTCGACTACGCCGTGGGCTTGGGCGCAAAACAGATTTCGATGAGTTGGGGCGGCTCGGAATTTTCCACGGAATCGACCTCCGATTTTCATTTTAATGTTTCGGGCGTTTCATTTTTCGCTTCTTCCGGCGACAGCGGTGCCGGGGTCTCTTATCCGGCGAGCTCTCCCTTTGTCGTTGGCGTCGGCGGCACGTCGCTGCATCTCGATTCTTCAAACAACGTCACATCGGAGACCGCGTGGTCGGGCAGCGGAGGCGGCCTCAGCGCCTACGAACTGATCCCGAGCTATCAAACCGGCTGGTTGAGCGGCACGAAGCGCGGCGTTCCGGACGTGGCTTATGATGCCGATCCCAACACGGGCGTGCCGGTTTATCAGACCGGCCCGGGTTGGGGGCAATATGGCGGCACAAGCATGAGCGCTCCACAGTGGGCCGCGCTTTTCGCCCTCGCGAACTCGCTGCGCGCGCAATCGATCAGTTCGGCGCCCAGCCTCATTTACTCGTTGGCGAATTCCAATTATGCCGGCTATTTCCGCGACATCACTTCCGGCAGTAACGGCAATCCTGCGGGCACCCGCTATGATTTGGTGACAGGATTGGGAAGCCCCTTGAGTAATAAGCTTATTCTGGCGCTGGCCGGCCCGTCCGGCTGGACGGTGAAAGATTTCGACGGTGACAGCGGGGCGGACGTGCTCTGGCGCAATGCGAGTACCGGCGACTTCGGTATCTGGAACATGAGCGGAACGACACAGACCGGCTTCACCGCGCTGGGCAACGTGCCGGCACCGTGGAGCATCGCAGCGGTGGGCGACTTCAACCACGACGGCAAGGCCGACATTCTCTGGCGCAATGCCGCCACTGGCGAGGTTGGCGTTATGCTGATGAACGGAACGTCATTCAGCAGCTACGTCGGTCTCGGCGTGGTCGATTCGTCTTGGAGCATTGTCGGCCTCGGTGATTTCAACAACGATGGCCAGACGGATATTCTTTGGGAAAACACCCGCGGCGCGCTCGGATTCTGGACCTTGAACGGCACGACGGTCACCGGCTTCACCTCGATCGGCGCGCTGCCGGTGCCTTGGACGATCGTCGGCGTCGGCGATTTCAACAGTGACGGCAAATCCGACCTGCTGTGGTACGATCCAACGAGCGGCAATCTGGTCATCAGCCTGATGAACGGCGCCACGGTCACGAGCTTCGCGCCGGTCATCGATCTGCCGTCGCCCTGGGTCGTGTCCGGTGTGGCGGATTTCAACGGCAACGGCTCGCCGGACCTGCTGCTGGACAATCCGACCACGGGCGACGTTGGCATCCTGCTCATGAACGGCACGACGCCGGCCAGTTTCAGCCTCGTCGGCAACGTCCCCGCGCCCTGGCAGCCGCTGGATTGAGCTTAGTCACAGCTCCATGTGCTGAAAAAAAAGCCCGCCGGCATCGTAATGATACCGGCGGGCAAGGGTAGGTAGGTTACTTTTGCTCTTCCAACGCGGCTTGGGCCGCGGCGAGACGGGCGACCGGCACACGGAAGGGCGAGCAGCTGACATAGGTGAGTCCGAGCTTGTGACAGAACTTCACCGAGGCGGGATCACCGCCGTGTTCGCCGCAGATGCCGAGCTTGATTTTCTCGCGCGTCTTCCGGCCTTTTTCGACCGTGATCTGCATGAGCTGGCCGACGCCGCTCTGATCGATCGAAGCGAAGGGATTCTTCGTCACGATTTCCAGTTCAGCATAGGGCGGGAGGAAGGAGCCGGAGTCGTCGCGGCTCATGCCGAGGCAGGTCTGGGTCAGGTCGTTGGTGCCGAAGCTGAAGAACTCTGCGCTCTGCGCGATTTCGTCAGCGGTGAGCGCGCCACGCGGCACCTCGATCATGGTGCCGACAAGGTAATCGAGCACGACGGATTTCTCCGCCATGACCTCCTTGGCTACGCGGTGGACGACCTCGAGCTGGAGATCGAGCTCCTTCTTGAAGCCGACGAGCGGAATCATGACCTCCGGCTTCACCTTGATGCCGGCCTTCTGGACCTCGGCGGCGGCTTCGAAGATGGCGCGGGACTGCATTTCGGAAATTTCTGAATAAACGATGCCGAGGCGGCAGCCGCGGAAGCCGAGCATGGGATTGAATTCATGGAGCTCCTTGACGCGCTGTTTGATCTTGGCCACCGGCACGCCCATCTTGGTCGCCAGGTCCTGCTGGGCGGCGTCCTCGTGCGGGAGGAATTCGTGCAGCGGGGGATCGAGGAAGCGGATGGTCGCGGGCAGGCCTTTCAGCTCCTTGAAGATGCCGACAAAATCCTTCTTCTGGTAGGGGAGGAGCTTGGCCAGGGCTTTCTTCCGGTCATCGAGGTTGTCGGCGAGGATCATTTCGCGCATCGCGTCGATGCGGTTGCCTTCGAAGAACATGTGCTCTGTGCGGGTCAGGCCGATGCCGGTGGCGCCAAAGGCGACGGCGTTGGCCGTCTGCTCCGGCGTGTCGGCGTTGGTCCGGACCTGGAGCTTGGTGGCTTTCGCGCACCAATCCATCAGCTTGTTGAACATCTGGCAGGTCGGGCTGTCCTTGGCGTCGAGCGATTTTTCGACCAGCACCTGGACGATTTCCGAAGCGGCGGTGGGAAGTTCGCCGGGATAAACCTCGCCGGCGGTGCCGTTGATGGAGATGTAGTCGCCCTCCTTGTAGACCGTGCCGTCCACCGTCATGGTCTTGGCGGCATAGTCGATTTGCAACGCGGCGGCGCCGCAGACGCAGACCTTGCCCATCTGGCGGGCGACAAGCGCGGCATGCGAGCTGACGCCGCCCTTGGCGGTGAGGATGCCCTCGGCGGCGATCATGCCGCGCAGATCTTCGGGTGAGGTTTCATTGCGGACGAGCAGGACTTTTTCGCCCTTCTCGGCGGCGGTCACGGCGCGCTCGGCGTTGAGATACATCCGGCCGGAGGCGGCGCCGGGTCCGGCGGGCAGGCCCCTGGCGATGCACTTCGCGGCCTTGACGGCCTTGCGGTCGAAGACGGGCGCAAGCACCTGGTCGAGCTGGTCGGCCGGAACGCGACGGACCGCGGTCTTCCAGTCGATCAGTTTTTCCTTCTCCATCTCGATGGCGAAGCGGACGGCGGCGAGGCCGGTGCGCTTGCCATTGCGGGTCTGGAGCATGAAGACCTTGCCGTCCTGGATGGTGAATTCGAAATCCTGCACGTCCTTGAAGTGCGACTCGAGCGTCTTGCGGATGATTTCGAGTTCATCGAAGGCGGCGGGCAGGTGGTTCTTGAGCTGCGCCACGGGCTCGGGGGTGCGCACGCCGGCGACGACGTCCTCGCCCTGGGCGTTGATGAGAAATTCACCGTAGAAAACTTTTTCGCCGGTAGCCGGGTCGCGGGTGAAGGCGACGCCGGAGCCGGACTTGTCGCCGGTGTTGCCATAAACCATGGCCTGGACGTTGACGGCGGTGCCCCATTCGGTGGGAATGTTGTATTTGCGGCGGTAGACGATGGCGCGGTCGTTCATCCACGAGCCAAAGACGGCGCCGACGGCGCCCCATAATTGCTTCCACGGATCCTGCGGAAATTCGCTGTTCGTGCGTTGCTTGATCAGTTTCTTGAAACGGGTGACGAGCTCCTTGAGGTCGGCCACGGTAAGCTTCGGATCCTCGACGTCGGCATGGTAGCGCTCGTGCTTGAGGTCGTGAATGACGGTTTCAAACGGCTCGTGGTCCTCGCCGGCGCTTTTCTGCACGCCCATGACGACGTCGCCGTACATCTGGATGAAGCGGCGGTAGCAATCCCAGGCGAAGCGCTCGTTTTTGGTCGCGTTGACCAGGGCGAGGACGGTTTCGTCGTTGAGGCCGAGGTTGAGGATCGTGTCCATCATGCCCGGCATGGAATCGCGGGCGCCGGAGCGGACGGAGACGAGCAGGGGCATGGCGCTTTTGTCGCCGAACTTCGTGCCCATGATGGCCTCGATGTGGGCCATGCCGGCCTCGACGGTGGGGGCCAGGTTCTTGGGATAGGAACGCTTGTGGGCGTAATAATAGGTGCAGACCTCGGTGGTGATGGTGAAGCCCGGGGGCACCGGCAGGCCGATGCGCGACATCTCGGCGAGATTTGCGCCCTTGCCGCCCAAGAGCGGTTTCATGGAGCCGTTGCCATCGGCTTTTTTGTTACCAAAGAGGTAAACGTATTTGGGAGATTTTGTTTTTGTGGTCATAACCGATCTTCGTTGCGGAAATTGTTTTCCATCCCTGTAAATAGGACAGGCGGTCAACTTTATCCCAACCGGAGTGGCGGCACTTCTCCAATCTTGGCATTTGCTCGGCCTTTCTTGACGGGCTCTTCGCGGTGATCGCATTCACCCAAAAAATGGCCACCCAATCCCAATTAATGCGGAGAGCCTTTTGGCGGTTGGGCTTATGCTGAGGCATCGTGAAAGCAGATGCCGTAATGCCGGAAACAAAGCGACTGTCCTCCGCCCGCGTGCTGGAGCACGCCAGCGGCGACAAGCGTTTCAAGATTCTCGATGCGCACATCAAGCGACACCAGCACCGCCAGGACGCCTTGATCGAGGTGCTGCACAAGGGCCAGGAATTGTTCGGATTCCTTGACGACGACCTGCTGCTCTACATCGCCAACCGGCTGATGCTTCCGCCCAGCCGCGTCTACGGCGTGGCCACCTTCTACCATTTCTTCACCCTCAAGCCGCAGGGCGCGCACACCTGTGTCGTCTGCCTCGGCACCGCCTGCTACGTCAAGGGGGCGGCCAAGGTCCTGGCCGCGGTCGAGGCGGCGGCGAAGGTCAAGGCCGGCGAGACCACGCCGGACAAGCAACTCTCTTTGCTCACCGCGCGCTGCATCGGCGCCTGCGGCATCGCTCCCGCCGTCGTCTATGACGGCGCGGTCACGCCGCACCAGACGCCCGAGAGCGCGCTCGCCCAATTGAAAGGATGGCTGCCCCATGGTCATTGATGATCTCATCGCAATCGCGGAAAAGGAGCGGGCCTCCCGCAAGAAAACGGTCATCCGCTGCTGCATGGCCGCGGGCTGCATGTCCTCCAATTCCGAGGCGGTCAAAAAGAACCTCGACCAGGCGGTGAAGGAGGCCGGCTTGAGCGACCAGGTGGAGGTGCGCGGAGTCGGCTGCATGCGGCTGTGTTGCGAAGGACCGCTGGTCGGAGTCGATCCCGGTACCAAGCTTTATGAAAAGGTCACGCCGGACGACGCCAAGGCGATCATCGCGGCGCTGAAGGGCGGCAAGACCAGCATCAAGCAAGGCGACCTGAACCAGCCGTTTTTCCGCAAGCAACTGTCCATCGTCCTGGCCAACAGCGGCGAGATCGATCCCGAGCGCATCGAGGCCTACATTGCCGTCGACGGCTACCAGGCGCTGCATCACGTCCTGCGCGAGATGACGCCGAAGGAAGTCGTGGAGGAAATGGTCAAGAGCGGGCTGCGCGGCCGCGGCGGCGCCGGCTTTCCCACCGGGATCAAGTGGGGCACGGTGGCAAAGACCCCAGGCCAGCAGAAATACGTCGTTTGCAACGCCGACGAAGGCGACCCCGGCGCGTTCATGGACCGCAGCGTGCTGGAAAGCGATCCGCACGCTGTGCTCGAAGGCATGGCAATCGCGGCCTACGCCGTGGGGGCGAACCAGGGCTTCATTTACTGCCGGGCGGAATATCCGCTCGCGATCAAGCGGCTGCAGACCGCCATCAAGCAGGCGAAACAACTCGGCCTCCTCGGCAGCGGAATTTTCGAATCGCCGTTCAATTTCAACATCGATATCCGCATCGGCGCGGGCGCCTTCGTCTGCGGCGAGGAAACCGCGCTGATGATGTCGGTCGAAGGCAAGCGCGGCACGCCGCGCCCGCGCCCGCCATTCCCGGCCGAGAGCGGCCTGTGGGGCTGTCCGACCCTGATCAACAATGTGGAAACCTTCGCCAACGTCCCGCCGATTTACCGCCGCGGCGCGGCCTGGTTTGCCAGCATCGGCACGGAAAAAAGCAAGGGCTCTAAGGTCTTCGCCCTCGCCGGCAAAATTTCCAACACCGGTCTGATCGAGGTTCCCATGGGCACGCCCCTCCGCCAGATCGTGGAGGAGATGGGCGGCGGCGCACCCGACGGCGGCAAGATCAAGGCCGTGCAGACCGGCGGCCCCTCCGGCGGCTGCATTCCCGCCGAGGCGCTCGACACGCCGGTCGATTACGAATCGCTGACCAAGCTCGGATCCATCATGGGCTCGGGCGGCATGATCGTGATGGACGAAACCACCCGCATGCCCGACGTGGCGCGGTTCTTCATGGAGTTCTGCATGGACGAGTCCTGCGGCAAATGCATTCCCTGCCGCGCCGGCACCGCCCAGATGCACCATCTCCTGGAGAAAATTCTCGACCGGAAAGCCACCGCGCGCGACCTCCAGACCCTGGAGGAACTCTGCGACATGGTGCGCAACACCAGCCTCTGCGGCCTCGGCCAGAACGCGCCGAATCCGGTCGTCAGCACGCTGCGGTTCTTCCGCCAGGAATACCTGGAGTTGCTGCAGCCGGATCAATACGGCCCGCGCAACGGGACCACCGCGCCGGCCACGGCCGCGAAAACCAAAACGGAGGCGAAATAATTTCCCATGGCCGCCAAAACCTTAATCATCGATGGGAAGCAGGTCAGTGCCGACGAAGGCGCGACGATCCTCGAGGTCGCCGCCGACGCCGGCATCAAACTGCCGACGCTCTGCCATCTCGAAGGCGTTTATGACGTCGGCGCCTGCCGTCTCTGCCTGGTCGAGCTCGCCGGCACGCCCAAACTCCTGCCCGCCTGCACGACCAAGATCAGCGAGGGCATGGAGGTCAGGACCGACAGCGAGCGGCTGCGCAAGTACCGCCGCATGACCCTCGAGCTGCTTTTCGCCGAGCGCAACCACGTCTGCGCCGCCTGCGTCGCCAACGGCTACTGCGAGCTGCAAACGCTCGCCTACAACCAGGGCATGGAGCACGTGCGCTACGACTATTGCTACCCGAAATGGCAGATGGATGCGACCCACCGGCTTTTCGGCATGGACCACAATCGGTGCATTCTCTGCACCCGCTGCGTCCGTGTCTGCTGGCACATCGAAGGCGCCGGAACCAAGAACGTCGCCGGCCGCGGAGCGAAGTCCACCATCATCAACGACCTCAACCAGCCATGGGGCGACGCCGAGACCTGCACCTCTTGCGGCAAATGCGTGCAGTCCTGCCCCACGGGCGCGCTGTTCCACAAGGGCTCGACGGTGTGCGAAATGGAGCGCGACCGCACCAAACTCGAATTCATCGTCAACGCCCGGGAGAAAAAACAATGGATCGTCTGAAAATAGCCACGGTTTGGTTTGGCGGCTGCTCCGGCTGCCACATGTCATTTCTCGACCTCGACGAGTTCCTCATCGAACTGGCGGGGAAGATCGACCTCGTCTACAGCCCGGTGATCGATGTGAAGGAATATCCGGACAAGGTGGACGTGTGCCTCATCGAGGGCGCGATCTGCAACGAGGACAACCTTGAGCTGCTGCACAAGATCCGCCGCCGGACCAAGGTCCTCGTTTCCTTCGGTGATTGCGCCGTGACGGGCAACGTGCCCGCCATCCGCAACCAGCTCGGCGCAAACAACGTCGAAAACGTCCTGCAGTGCGCCTACATCGAGCACGCCCAGAACAATCCACGCCCGCCGAAGGAGGATGGCATCGTGCCGGCCTTGCTGGACCGGGTGCGGCCGGTGCACGAAATCGTCCACGTTGAATATTTTCTGCCCGGCTGCCCCCCGCCGGCCGCCCACATCAAGGCGCTGCTCGTGCAGGTGCTTGAAGGGACCGCACCCAAACTGGAAGGAGCTCAACTCAAGTTCGGTTAAACCGAAAGGAGCGAACCATGGCAAAACGCATCGTCATCGATCCCGTCACCCGCATCGAGGGGCACGCCAAGATCAGCATTTTTCTCGACGACGCCGGGAATGTTACCGACGCCGAATTTCACGTCGTCGAATTCCGCGGTTTTGAGAAATTCTGCGAAGGCCGTCCCTTCAGTGAAATGCCCGGCATCACCCCGCGCATCTGCGGCATCTGCCCGGTCAGCCACCTGCTCGCCTCGGCCAAGGCCGGTGACGGCATCATGGCGGTGAGCATCCCTCCCGCGGCGGAAAAGCTCCGCCGGTTGATGAACCTGGGCCAGTTCGTCCAGAGCCACGCACTCAGCTTTTTCCATCTCAGCGCCCCCGACCTCCTCCTCGGCTGGGACGCGCCGCCGGCGCAGCGCAACGTCTTCGGGCTGATCGCCTCCAACGCCGGACTTGCCCGGGCCGGCATCCGGCTGCGCCAGTTCGGCCAGGAAATCATCGAGATCCTCGGCGGGAAGAAAATCCATCCCGCCTGGGCGGTACCCGGCGGCGTGCGCAGCGCGTTGACCGATGAAGGCCGCACGAAAATTCGCGGCTGGCTGACCGAGGCTTTCGCCACTGCGAATACTGGACTCGACCTGTTCAAAAAGACGCTGCAGACGCACGAGCGCGAGGCACAGATCTTTGGTAATTTTCCCTCGCTTTTCATGGGCCTGGTCGCCGCCGACGGCGCCTGGGAGCATTACGGCGGCGCGCTGCGCTTCATCGACAGCAGTGGCAACATCATTGCCGACCGGATCGATCCGGCCCGATACAACACCGTCATCGGCGAATCGGTGCAGGGCTCCTCCTATCTCAAGTCGCCGTATTACCTGCCCCTCGGTTTTCCCGGCGGAATCTATCGTGTCGGTCCGCTGGCCCGCCTCAATGTTTGCGAGCGGATGGGCGTGCCCAAGGCCGACGCGGAACTGCGCGCGTTCAAGCAAATGGGCCGCGGCGCCGTCACCTCCTCCTTCCTTTACCATTATGCGCGACTGATCGAGATCCTCGCCTCTCTTGAGCTGATCGAGCGCGGGCTCGACGATCCGGATCTGCTCAGTGAGAACCTGCGGGCCGACGCCGGCATCAACAGCCTGCGCGGCGTGGGCGTGAGCGAGGCCCCGCGCGGCACCCTCTTCCATGACTACATCGTGGACCGTCACGGCCTGCTCCAGAAGGTCAATCTCATCGTCGCGACCGGTCAGAACAATCTCGCCATGAACCGCACTGTCGCGCAGATCGCGCGGCACTACGTGCGCGGCAGCGAAATTCCCGAGCCGATGCTCAACCGCATAGAACACGGCATCCGTTGCTACGATCCGTGCCTGAGCTGCTCGACCCATGCGGTCGGCCAGATGCCGTTGCAGGTGCGCCTGATCGCTCCCGGTGGCGCGGTGCTCAACGAAGTGGCGCGGGGATAATTCTCTTAGGCTGTGGCAAAAGAGCGGGGGAACGGAACTTGGGCCGTTTCCCCGCTCATCTTTAAACAAGCCCATACGGAGAACTCATCATGAAAAAAATCCTGTTCGCCATGGTGGTCGTGATCGCGGCGTCACTCTCGCATGGCCAGACCAATCAAAATGAAACTGCCCCCCGTCCCGAGTGCCGAAAAGCTGAACAGGCACTCCAGACATTGGAACAGGAATGGGCCAATGCCGTGAAACACCGGGATGTCGCGAAAATCGACCAAATCCAAGCGGAAGAATTCATGTTCACCGACCCGGCCGGGCGGGTCTGGACCAAAGCTCAGGCGCTCAAAACCGTCGGGTCCGGCAGCCTGATCATCGATTCCTTTGAACTCAGCGACCTGAATGTCCGGATCTACGGCACCGCTGCCGTCGTCACTTTCCGCGTCGTATGGAACGGCCGGTCCAACGGCGTCGACATCAGCGGACCGCAACGGATGACCGATGTGTTTGTACAACGGGACGGGCGCTGGCAATGCGTGGCGAGCCAGACCACCCGCATTCCGTCCCCGCCGGCGGATGAGGCCAGGTGACGCTGCGTCGCCGGGCCATCTTCCCGCTGGTTTTCCGGGGCGCCGCCGGTCTAGACTTTGATTGTGCGAAATGAACCTTCTTCCGGGGCGGACGGCGGCTTGCTTGTCATTGGCTACGGCAATGTGCTGCGCCGTGACGATGGCGTGGGGCCGCGCGTGGCCGACGCGGTGGAGGCATTGCATCTGCCAGGTGTCCGCACGTTGGTCTGCCAGCAGCTTTCGCCCGAACATGCCGAGGCGGTGGCGCAGGCGCAGACGGTGATTTTCGTCGACGCCGCGGTGGACGCGCCGGCCGAGGTGCAGTTGCGCAAGCTCGAGCCCGGGGAGTCCACCCAACTCATGGCTCACGCCGCCGATCCGCGCACCATGCTGGCGCTGGCGCGCGACGTTTTCGGTCACGCCCCGGAGGCCTGGTGGCTGACGATTCCGGCCGTGAAGCTCGGTTTCGGCGAGGATCTTTCGCCGGACGCGCAGCGCGGCCTGGAACGTGCGGTCGAGGAAATTAAGCGGCTCAGGCGGCAGGCGAGGTGACGGCGACCGCGCCATTCGCGCCGCCGGCCGGTGCCGGGGGAAAATGGTGGTCCGGCGTCAGCTTGGCCAGGACGAGCTGGCGGGTGCGCTCGTAGATTTCTTCCGGCGTGCCCTTGGCCTCGATCGAGACAAGCAGCCCGCGCCGCCGGTAAAAGTCGATCAGAGGCTGGGTGCTTTCCCGATAAGCCTGCATGCGCACGCGGATGGACTCCGGACGATCGTCGTCGCGCTGGAAAAGTTTTCCGCCGCAGCGGTCGCAGATCCCCTCGACCTTCGGCGGAAGGCTGGTGAGATGATAAACGGCCTTGCAGCTGGAGCAGACGCGGCGGGCGCCGAGGCGGGCGACGATCTGCGAAATCGGTAGCCGGTAATTGAGCACGGCAGTCAAGCCGACATCCTGTTCCTTCAGCAGTTTTTCCAGTGCCTTGGCCTGGGGAACGGTGCGGGGAAAGCCGTCGAGAATGAAGCCGCCCGAGCAGCGCAGACAACGGCTGCGCTCCGCCACCATTTGCAGGACGGTCTCGTCCGGCACGAGGGCGCCGCGCGACATGAAATCGAGCGCGCTCGTCAGGGCGGGGGAAAGTTCACTTTCGGGCGTGGATTTGGAAGCGCGAAAAACGTCGCCGGTGGAAAGGTGACAGGCCCCGAGCCGCTCGCAGAGCAGGTCGGACTGGGTGCCCTTGCCGACGCCGGGCGCACCGAGGAGAACCAGGCGCCAGGGCAGTCCTGCCGGCTGGCCTGGCGGCGTCAGGCAGCGGGCAACCCCGCCTTTGAGCCAGGAAGTACGATCATGATATTTGGCCATAACAAGCCTTGGTTGAAGGGTGAAAATATTCCGACGCGCGGAGTTTGGGCCGGCGCCGACCCCGGTTCAAGCGATGGGCCCGATAATGACAAAAAAGGCTCTTCCATTGCCAAAATTTGCGGGCCGGCACGCCATTTTTTTAAAGGACCGGAAACGAACCGGAAAAAATTCAACCGAGGCGCGGCAAGATAGGTTAATATTTAGCCAACAACCGTGTAGTAGCTGGCCGCATCCGGGTCTATGATGCGCCCATGCCAGATTCGTCGGGCAAACATTCGTCCAAGCCCGCGTCAGCCACCGGTCGCTCCGAAGTCAAGAACGGCGAGGCGGGGCATCCCTTTTCCGTCAACGACACCGCTTTCGGCCGTCCGCGCGATTTTCTCGGCAATCGTTTTGTTTACGCGGTCATTTCGCCCCGCGCTCGCGGGCTTTCCCTGGGGGTGAACATGACGCCCGACCGGCAGTGTAATTTCAACTGCCTCTATTGTGAGGTGGACCGGCGCACATCGTCACCCTACGCCAAGCTCGACGTCGAGGCGATGGGCGCGGAGCTCCGCCGAACCCTCGGTCTGCTCCAACAGGGCGGATTGCGAGAGCGGCCCTGGTACCATTCGCTGCCGGACGAGCTGCTGCAGCTGCACCACGTCGCCTTGAGCGGCGACGGTGAGCCGACCCTGGCGCCGAATTTTTCCGACGCGGTGCAGACCGTCGTGCGGGTGCGGGCATTGGGCGGATTTCCGTTCTTCAAGATCGTTCTCATCACCAACGCAACCGGGCTGGACCGGTCGGACGTGCAGGGCGCGTTGCAGCAATTCGCCAAATCGGACGAAATCTGGGCCAAGCTCGACGGCGGCACCCAGGCCTTCGTCAACCGCATCAACCGGCCCAACGTTCCGCTCGAGAAAGTGCTGTGGAACATCCTCACCCTGGCCCGCCGGCGGCCGGTGATCATCCAAAGCCTGTTTCCTGCGATCAACGGCGAGGAGCCGCCGCGGGAGGAAATCGATCAGTACGCCCAGCGGCTGTGGGAACTGAAGAACGAAGGCGCACAAATTTCCCTCGTGCAGATCTATTCCGCGGCGCGGCCGATGGCGCACGCCGAATGCAACCACCTGCCGCTGAAGACGCTTTCCCGCATCGCCCAGACCGTGCGCCACGTGACCGGCCTGAAGGCGGAGGTGTTTTGACCGCTACCGCCACGGTCCGCACCTGTCTTTTAAAACGGCTTCCGCCGTTTTCGAAAACCCCCGAAACGCATGAATCCCCTCAGAGCCGCGGTCCTAATCGGCGGAATCTTCAATTCGCTGCTCGCCCTTTTCCACATCTTTCTCTGCTACCAGATCTTCAAATTTTATGGATCCAAGCCCTTCTTTCCGTTGATGGAAATGATGAGCATTGGCGGAACAATTCTCATTTTTTTCCTCGCCGTCACATCGTTGTTTTGCGCCAAGGCATTGACGGAGACCCCACTGGGCCGACTCGTTGTCCTCCTGAATATTTCCATCTACCTGGCGCGGACGTTGGGTGAGCTCATGCTTTTTCCCAAGCCCAGCAGCCTCATCGTCGGACTGTGCGCGTTTCTGGCGCTTTTATACGCCTACATCTACGTCGAAGGCGGCAAAGGCGCGGCGCGACATCTGACAAGGCTGTAGCGGCGGCCTGAATCCGCCGGAAACGGCCGGCTCTAAAGTTCGCGCAGGGCCGTGGCCACGGACATCCGGGCCGCGCGGATCGCTGGAAGTAGACCGCCGACCAAGCCGATCAATGTGGCCAAGCCAATGCCCTGGCCCAACAATTCAGGTGTCACCGCGAAGGCGAAGGTGATCTGGCTGAAACTTTGCCAATTCATCGTCGCGGCGTGAAATCCATTGAAAATGAAATAAGCCAAGCTGGCGCCGATCGCGCCACCGGCGAGCGACAGCGCCACCGATTCCAGCATCACCGACACCACCACGGCACCGCCGCCAAAACCCAGCGCTCGCAGGGTTGCGATCTCGCGCGTCCGGGCCGAAACCGAACTATACATGGTGTTTAACGCCCCGAAAATTGCGCCGACCGCCATCAGCAAAGCAATAAGATAGCCCAGAGTCGTAACGAGCGTAGTCAGGGCTGTCGACTGGCTGGCGTAGAATTCACTTTGCCGCATCACCGTGACATCGAGCTGGGGGTTGGTGGTGAGGGCGTCTTTGAATGTGTCGAACGCCGCCGGCGACTCGAGGCGGGCGTAGACAGACTGGAAGGTATCGCCGCGATGATAAGCTTCCTGGAGAACCGAGGCGTCGGTCCAGATTTCCGATTCGGCCGCGCCGCCGCCGGCGGAAAAGACGCCGACCACCGGCCATTCGGCGCTGCCGACCTTGATCGTTCCGCCGACCTGGAGGCCGGCGAATTCCCGGGCGGCGCCCGCTCCGACGATGACTTCGTCCTTGCCCCAAGCAAATGCGCGACCCTCGGTGATCTTCAGATCCCGCACTTTGAAGGCAGCGGGCTGGACGCCGCGCAGCGGCACATTGGCGTCCCTGCCGGTCGAACGTTTCGGCACGTCGATGATGGCAAAGAGTTCGGCCGAGGCGAGCGGGCCTTCCGGTGTTCGGGCCAGGCCCGGCGCGTCGGCGATCACGCGCGTATTTTCGTGCAGCAGTCCACTGACCATTTCACTGTTCGCGCCGCTGCGGAGCACGATGGCGGAGTCCGGGGTGGCGGAAGCGATCATCACCCGCTGGAAACCGGCGGCGATGGAGAGCACGCCGACGAGTACGGCCACGACGCCGGCGATGCCGCAGACCGCGGCGGCCACGGAGCCCAGTCGTTGCGGGATGCTGAGCAGGCCGAACTTCGTAACCGAGGCGACCTGGGAATTCCAGTTGATGAAGCCAGCCATGTCACATCCTCCTTAAAGCATCGGCCACACGCAGGCGCATCGCCTGCAAGGCAGGGAAAATTCCGGTGATCACGCCAAGGGCGACGCTGATTTCCAGCCCGGTGAGCAGGTCCCGCGCGGGAAAGAAGAACAGCGGCAAGAGGCCATGGGTCGGATCGCCTCCGGCGGTCATCAGCTTGGCCAGTCCAAGCCCGATCGCCCCGCCCAGCACCGCCAGCAGGCACGATTCGAACAGCACCAAGGCCAGGACCTGGCTATGAGTGAACCCGATCGCTTTGAGCACCCCAAGTTCGCCGGTTCGCTCCCGCACCGTCTGTGACATGGTGTTGCCGGTGACCAGCAGGATGGTGAAGAAGACCGCGCCCATAATCGAGGCGGTGATGAAAACAATGTTGCCGATCTGGCCGACCCAGGCCTGGACGAAGGCGCCCTCCGGCTCGGTCTTGGTCTCGGCCGACGAGTTGGCAAATTCGGCATCGACCCGCTTGGCCACCTCCGCCGACTGAGCGGCGTCGGTCACGCGAATGGTGTACCAACCGACCCAGCCCTTATGTCGCGGTCGGGCCTCGTCGAAATAGTCGTAACGAAAAAAAAGTGGCGTGGTATCAGTGTTCTTTTCCCGGCCATCGAAGATGCCGACGATATCAAATTCCCAGAGATGACTGCCGTTGGTTTGCGGCCAGATCGGCGACATGATCGGCACCCGGTCGCCGATTTTCCAATGAAAACGCTCGGCGGTCTTGCGGCCGACGATGGCGCCGGTCCGCGTCGCCAGCCAGGCTTTCATTTGGTCCGGCGGCAGGATCAGCTCCGGAAACATGTCCATGAGCTCCTCCGGCACGACCGGGCACTGCATAAAGAAATTTTTTGGGTCCTGATAAATTCCGCCAAACCAGGTCTCGTGAACCGCCGCGGCCACGCCGGGGATCCGTTTCATTTTTTGCTCATAACTTTCCGGCAGCTGTTGGATGATAGAAACCTTGTGGCGGACGATCAAGCGATTGGCGCCGGCTACATCGATGCCCCCGGTAAGTGCCTGTTTGATGGCGGAGAGAAAACCGAAAAGGATGAAGGCAACGACGATGGAGAGCAGAGTCAGGATCGTCCGCAGCTTTTTTCGCTTCAGGTTGCTCCAAATGAGATGGAAAAATTTCATGGGCGCGGCGCCTCCGGCTGGCCGGTTATTTCACCGGTTCGGCACTGAGCTGGCCTTTGTTGAGATAAACCGTGCGCGAAGCCCGGGCCGAGGCGTGCGGATCGTGCGTGACCATGATGATGGTCTTGCCCTGCTGGCGGTTGAGTGCCTGGAGCAGGTCGAGGATCTCGTCGCCGGCTTTGCGGTCGAGATCACCGGTCGGCTCGTCGCAGAGGAGGAGTGTCGGATCGGTCACGATGCCGCGAGCGATGCCGACGCGCTGCTGTTCGCCGCCGGATAGCTGACGGGGATAATGTTTGGCTCGATGGGTCAGACCGACCGCGGCCAGCGCTGCCTCGACGTGTTTCCGGCGCTCCGCCTTGGACAGGTGGGTGAGGAGCAGCGGCAGCTCGACATTGCGCTCGGCGGTCAGAACGGGCAGCAAATTATAAAGCTGGAAGACGAAACCGACATGGCGGGCCCGCCAGGCGGCGAGGCGGCGGTCCGGCAGCGTGTCGAGGCGCTCGCCGGCGATGCTCACGGTTCCGTTGGTCGGCCGGTCGAGTCCGCCGATGAGATTGAGGAGGGTGCTCTTGCCCGAACCGGAAGGTCCCATCAGGGCGAGAAATTCTCCCGCCGGAACCTTCAAGTTCAGATCGCGCAGCACGTGGATGTCCTCCGCGCCGCGACGAAAAATTTTCTCCACGCCGGTAACGGCGACCAATTCGCCATCGTTGGGTTGTGCGCTCATGGTGCGTTCTCCTTCACAGCGGCTCCATCCGCCAAATCCTTCGGTCCATCCACCACGACTTTTTCGCCGGCGGTCAGGCCGGCGCGGATGAGGATGTCATCCTCCTCGGTTCCGCCGGTGGTGACGGCCCGGCGTTCCACCCGCCCGCCCTGCACCACCCATACGACATTGTGGCCGTCGCGCTCCTGCAGCGCCGCCTTGGGGACCAGCACTCCGGGATGACCAGCCGATTCCGCCGGTCCGGCTGCTTGAAAGGCGACTTTGGCGCTCATCTCCGGCAAAATGCGCGGATCGAGCTGGTCGAAGCCCACCCGGACCTTGACCGTCGACTTGTCGCGGTCAGCGGTGGGAATGATGGCGATGACCTTGCAGGGAATCCTCCAGTCGGGATAGGCGTCGAGCGTCGCCGCGGCCGGCTGGCCTGGTGTGACGCGATTGATATAACTTTCGTTGACATCAATTTCGATCTCGAGCGACTCCATGTCGACGATGGTGCAGATGCCGGTGCGGGTGAAGCCGCCGGATGACATGGGTGAAATCATTTCGCCGGGCTGGGCATCCTTGGAGGTGATGACGCCGGCAAACGGTGCGCGGATGACCATGTCGTCCAGCTGCTGCTGCCAGATGCCGACGGTGCGGTCGGCCACGGCGACATCGGCCTGCTGCTGCTCGAGCTTCGCGCGGAAGGCGAGGGCGGCGGCCTGGGCGTGATCAAAATCGGCCTGCGGTCCCACGCCACTCTGGCGGAGGGCGGTTTGGCGACCGAGATCCTGCTCGGCCTCCTTCAGGCGCACGGCAGTCTCCTCCAGCGCTGTTTTGGCCGAGGCCAGCTGGGCCTGGGCGAGAAGGAGGCTGGCCTTTGTGTTGGTGTCGTCGAGCCGGGCCACGACCTGCCCGGCCGTCACCTTCATGCCTTCCTCGACCAGCACTTCCGTAACTTTGCCCATCACTTTGGATGAAACCGTGGCTTCGCGGCGTGCGGTGACGTAGCCGGAAGCGTTCAAGACCGTGCGGTCGGCCCCGCCAGCGCTGATGGATTCGTGTGCGATCGCCGTGCGCACCGCGGCGGACCGGGAGCGTGTCGCCCACCACAGGGACAGGCCGATCACCAGCGCGCCCGCCACCACCACCGCCGCCAGCCATATTTTCCGGGGCGGCTCCGTCCGCTCCGGGCGGTCAATGCGCAACTCATCCAGCCTCGACTGCGGCGAGCTCATAAGTGGCACCATTTAGAAAATAATTTGCCTTCATGGCAAACCATGAACGCAACCCGATTCAGACGCGCCAGCCCTGGAGAATGCGGATGTAATTGGCTCGTTCGAAGGCCAGCGGGTCGGGGCAGCGGCGGAGATTGAGAATGCCGCGCAGGTCGTCGATGTTTTCATAACCGTGCTCGTCCATCCAGTGCTGCAGTCCCTTGAGCAGAATGGTAAGGAAGTGCGGGCCGAGCTTGAGCAGCGCCGACACCAGCTGCACCGCGTGGGCGCCGGCGAGCAGGGCTTTGATCACATCCTCGGCGGAATGCACGCCGCCGCTGGCGGCGAGTGAACCGCGCAGATGAGGCGAGATGATCGCGAGCCAGCGCAGGCGCAGCAGCAGCTCGGTGGGGTCGGAGAGTCGCAGATGGCGGTGCACCTCGAGCTCTTCGAGGTCAAAGTCCGGCTGATAAAAACGGTTGAACAGAACCACTCCGGCGGCGCCGACGCGTTCCAGCTCTTGCGCGAAGTTAACCGGAGACGTATGGAAGGGTGAGAGCTTGACCGCCACCGGCACGCGGACGGAGTTCACCACCAGCTGCACGGTCTTGAGCATGTCCCGCTCAAGTTCTTCGGCGGAAACCTTGGGATCGACCGCGAGCGGATAGAGATTGACCTCGATCCCGTCCGCGCCGGCGCCTTCAAAGCGGCGGGCATATTCGATCCAGCCGCCGGGCCGGCAGCCATTCAGTGAGGCGATGACGGGAATGGTGAGCGATTTGCGGAGCCGGTCGATTTGCCGGAGGTATTGGTCGGGACTGAACTGGTATTCGGCGAAGCCGGGAAAGTAGGAGGTCGCCTCGGCGTAGCTTTCGGCCGGTGTCTCAATCTGATGGGTGAGGGCGCGCTGTTCGAAATCCACCTGCTCCTCGAAGAGAGAGCGCATCACTAGGGCGGATGCGCCCGCGTCCTGCAGCTCGCGGGCGACGTGGACGTCGTCACAGAAGGGCGACGCTCCGACCACGAGCGGGTTGTTGAGCTTCAGGCCGAGGTAGGTGGTGGTGAGTTTCATGGGGGTGGGGCGCCGGGTGCGGCGGCCGCGGGCGCGGCGGCCGGTGCTGCCTGGCCGTCGCCGGCGAGGGCGGAGAGGTGACGATAAAGCGCGTAATGGCGGTGCACATACGCCTGGGCGCGGCCAGCGAGCTCGGTGGCGCGTTCCGGGTCGACATTGCGAAGGATGCCGAAACGGGTCTCGTTGCCGGTGAACCTGGCGAGATCGCCTTTCGGTGCGCCGGAGTCGAGGCGGAGGGCGGGTTCGCCTTTCTCCGCCAGGCGGGGATCGTAGCGGAAAAGCATCCAGTAGCCGCTGTCGACGGCGAGCTTCTGCTGCTCCGCGCCGAGGTGAAGGGGGAAGCCATGGGCGATGCAGTGGGCGTAGGCGATGATCAGGGCGGGACCGTTGTAGGATTCGGCCTCGCGCAATGCCGCGACCGTCTGGCTGTCCTTGGCGCCGAAGGCGACGTGGGCGACGTAGACGTGACCGTATTGCATGGCCATGAGGGCGAGATCCTTTTTGGGGATGGATTTCCCGCCGGCGGCAAACTTCGCCACCGCGCCGAGCGGGGTGGACTTAGAAGACTGGCCGCCGGTGTTGGAGTAAACCTCGGTGTCGAGGACGAGCACCTTGACGTTGGCGCCGGAGGCGAGCACATGGTCGAGACCGCCGTAACCGATGTCATAGGCCCAGCCGTCGCCACCGATGATCCAGACCGTTTTCTTGACGAGATCGTCAGCCAGGGCTTCGAGCCGGCGGGCGTCGGGCATGGGCAGGGCGCGGAGGGTCTGGCGCAGGGCGGCCACCCGCTCACGCTGCAGGGCGATCCCGGCCTCATTGGCCTGATCGGCGTCGAGCAGAGCGCGGGCAAAATCAGCGCCGACGGCCGGCGCGAGGCGCGCGAGCAGTTCGCGGGCGGCGCGGGCGCGCTGCTCCACGGCGAGGTGCAGGCCGAGACCGAATTCAGCGTTGTCCTCGAAGAGAGAGTTGGCCCAGGCGGGGCCGCGGCCGTCGCGATTGGCGCAGTACGGCGTGGTCGGCAGGTTGCCGCCATAGATGGAGGAGCAGCCGGTGGCGTTGGCCACCAGCATCCGGTCGCCGAAGAGCTGGGTGAGCAGCTTGAGATAGGGCGTTTCGCCGCAACCGCCGCAGGCGCCGGAAAATTCCATCAGCGGAGTGAAAAACTGGGAGTTTTTGACCGTGGCGGCGTCGAGCTTGGTGCGGTCCGGGTCGGGAAGCTGAAGAAAGAATTCCCAGTTCTTGCGGTCGGCGGCGAGGCGGGGCGGTTGCGGAACCATGTCGATCGCCTTGTGGCGCGGGTTCGTCTTGTCCTTGGCCGGGCAGACCTGGACGCAGATGGAGCAACCGGTGCAATCCTCAGGTGCGACCTGGAGGGTGTAGCGCTGATTGGGAAATTCGTTGGAGCGGAAGGGCGTGGAGAGGAATCCTTCCGGCGCGCCCTTGAGCGCGGCGGGATCGAAGAATTTCGCCCGGATCACGGCATGCGGGCAGACGAGCACGCACTTGTTGCACTGGATGCACACCGCCGGGTCCCACGCCGGAACTTCCAGCGCGATGTTGCGTTTTTCGAACCGGGAGGTGCCGGTGGGCCAGCAGCCGTCGAAGGGCATGGCGCTGACCGGCATGAGATCGCCTTGGTTGGCGAGGAGCGGCGCCGTGACCTTCTGCACGAATTCGGGCGCATGACGGAAGCTGCGCGCCGCCGTCGGCGTGGCGGTGGCGTCGGGTGCGGCCGGGATTTTGACCTCATGCAGCCCGGCCAGGGCGGCATCGACCGCGGCGTAATTCATCTTCACGATCTGCTCGCCCTTCTTGCCGTAGGTCTTGTCGATCGCCTTCTTGATTTGCTTGATGGCCTCCTCGGGCGGAAGCACGCCGGAGAGGGCGAAGAAACAGGTCTGAAGCACGGTGTTGGTGCGCCGGCCCATGCCGCAGGTGTGCGCCACCTGGGTGGCATCGATGACGAAAAGACGGAGTTTTTTCGCGACGAGCGTCTCCTGCCATTCGCGGGGGAGTTTTTTCCAGGTCTCCTCCGGCGAATAAGGCGAATTGAGCAATACAGTGGCGCCGGGCGCGGCGTAGCCGAGAACATCGGCGGTGCCGACGAAGCTGAACTGGCTGCAGGCGACGAAGCCGGCCTGGCGGATGAGGTAGGGCGCGCGAATCGGCCGGGGCCCGAACCGCAGGTGCGAGACCGTCATCGAGCCGGACTTCTTCGAATCGTAAACAAAGTAGCCCTGGGCGAAGTTACTCGTTTGTTCGCCGATGATCTTGATCGAATTTTTGTTCGCTCCGACGGTGCCGTCCGCACCGAGGCCGACAAAAACGCACCGCCGCACATCCGCCGCCTCGAGGTCGAAGTCGGCCTCATAAGGCAGGGAGGTGCCGGTGACGTCGTCGTTGATGCCGACGGTGAAACCATGGCGCGGGGCTTTGGTCGCGAGGTGGGCGAAAACTCCGCGGGCCATGCCGGGGGTGAATTCCTTCGAGCCGAGGCCGTAGCGTCCGCCGATGACGCCGGGGGCGCCATGGGTCCCGTTTTGGGCGAGCGCACCGATCACGCTGAGATAAAGCGGCTCGCCGAGCGAGCCGGGCTCCTTGGTCCGATCGAGGGTGGCGATGATTTTTGCCGTCTTGGGCAGGGCGGCGCGGAAGGCCGCGACGTCGAACGGCAAAAAGAGGCGCACGGCGATCACGCCGACCTTTTCGCCGTGCGCCACCAGCCAGTCTACGGTTTCAGAAAGAGTTTCGACGCTGCTGCCCATGGCGACGACGATGCGCTCCGCTTCGGGATGGCCATGGTAATCGAACAAGCGGTAATTCCGGCCGGTGACGGCGGCAAATTTGTCCATCACCGCCTGGACCGCTCCCGGGGCCGCTTGATAGAAGCGGTTGACCGCCTCGCGGCCCTGAAAGTACACGTCGGGATTCTGGGCCGTGCCGCGGAGGGTGGGCCGGTCGGGCGTCATCGCCCGCGAGCGGAAGGCGGCGATGTCGGCCTCGTCGATCACCGCGCGCAAAACGTCGTCGGAGAGAAGGGCGAGCTTGGAGACCTCATGCGAGGTGCGGAAGCCGTCGAAGAAATGGATGAAGGGCAGGCGGGTGCGGTAGCTGGCGGCGTGGGCGATGAGGGCGAGATCGTGCGCCTCCTGGGCGGAATTGCTGCAGAGCAGGGCGCAGCCGGTGGCGCGACAGGCCATCACGTCCTGGTGGTCGCCGAAAATGGAAAGCGCCTGGGCGGCGAGGGCGCGGGCGCTGACGTGCATGGTGAAGGGGAGCAGCTCGCCCGCGATCTTGTAGAGATTCGGGATCATCAGCAGCAGTCCCTGCGACGCGGTGAAGGTCGTGGTCAGCGCCCCGCCGAGCAGGCCGCCGTGAACCGCGCCGGCCACGCCGCCCTCGGACTGCATCTCGACCACGCGGGGAACCTCGCCCCACAAGTTCGGCCGGTCCGCCGCGGCCCATTCGTCGGCCAACTCCGCCATCGTCGAGGACGGCGTGATCGGATAGATGGCGACCAGCTCGTTCAGCCGGTAGGCGACGTCCGCCGCGGCCTCGTTGCCATCGATGGTCTTGAACGCCGCCGGCTTCACGACCTCGCCGGGAGCCGGCAGGGAAGGTTTGTCCGCCGGGCTGGCAGAAACTTTTTTGGGTGCGACCATTTTAAATAAGTGTTTAGTTAGCCGAGAACTTGGGCCCGGTAAGATTACCGCCAACCGCCCCGCCGGACTTCACTGTCTTTGGCAATTGTTCGTCGTTTTTTGCCGCGGCGGTTTTCGGCGGCGAAAACGGGGCCGGTCCCGGCGTACCGGCGGCCTTGGGGTCAGGATTCCACTGGGCGGTGGATTGCGCGCGGTAATCGCTGGGTGACTGGCCGAGGAGCCGGCGGAAGACGCGATTGAAGTGGGTGAGGGATTGGAAGCCGACGGCAAAGGCGATCTCGCTCACCCGCAGGTGGGGATTGATCAGAAGATTTTTCGATTTCTCGATTCGGACGCGGGAGACGTAGTCGGTGAAATTGATCCCGGTGGTCTTCTTGAAGACCTTGCAGAAGTGGAACGGGCTCATGTTGACCGCCTTGGCCACGCGGCCGAGGGAGAGCTCCTCGGCATGGAACTCCTGGATGTGCTCGCGGGCCCGGGTGATGCTGGGCGGCTCGGCGTTTTCCCGCTCGATGAAAACCTGGTTGCTCAACATGGCGAGGTGCTGCGCAAAAATGGTAAGCAATTTGATGAGCGATTCCTGCTGTTCGTGGGAGAGGTGCCGGCTGGCGAAGTACGCCTTCTTCAGCACCGGCGACGGCAGGTCCACGCCCCATTTGGCCATCAGCCGGGCGGTGCGGGCGAACTGGCGTGGATTCGGTTTCTTGCGGAAGAGCTGTCCGGTCTGCAGGAATCCGATCAGGCGGCCGCTCAACCGCACCGGCACGGCGATTTCGCACAGACCGGTCGGGCAGGAGATGGTTTGCGCGTCCATCGCCGCCTTTTCGACCAGGCGGGCCTGGACCTGGAGGCATGAGGCGCAGACCCGTCCCCAGCGGGAGATCAGGGCGCAAAAATGGTTTTCATTGCGCTTGCCGTGATGCGGCAACTTCCACGGATCGACCGGCTGGAGAGTCATGGACAGACCCGTCATGTTGCTGAAGGCGCGCTCGTATTCCCGGTAGATCTTCGAATTGGTCAGCGCGTCGATCAGGGCGCGGTTGTCGCTGTCCTGATCTTTGGCCTCGGCCAGGTTCTCGGAGTGAAACGGATCCTGGTGCACCAAGGAGAGGGAATCGGATTTAACAAAGGGTGGTTGCATGACGGCAAGATAAGTTCAGGGCGGGCCCAATTTAGGTAATGTATAGGAGTGGGCCTTTTCCCGCCGTGCGTTTGTTGGCAATCATCGCGCAAGTCTTGCCAAAAACCGCATATGAATAGCCAACCGATGCACAGCCGGCGGGCGCCGGGCATGCTACGTTTGAGCGCCGCCATGAAACTGAACCGCACTCTCTTCCACCCGCCGGGGCCGCGTCGGCCGTTGCTCGCCCTCGCACCGGCGGCCCGGGCCCATCCCGGGGAGGGGGCGACGCCGGGTTTTGACGACGATCTGGCCGGCGGCGCCGGCTTTGTCGCCGCCCGGGCGGTGGGATCATTTCTGTCGGGAAAATTTTAAGCCATGCACGAAGCCGGAATCATGGAATCAACCCTCGCTCTCGCCGCGGCCAAGGCCCGCGACCAGGGGGCGACGCGGATCCATCGCATCGTGCTTCGCATCGGCGCACTTTCCGGTGTTGAGCCGGAAGCCTTGCGTTTCGCGTTCGACGCAATGGCAAAGCAAACCCCCGCAGCCGGTGCCGTGCTCGACATCGAGACGGTGCCGGCTTGCGGACGGTGCGAGGAGTGCGATCTCGAATTCGAAGTGACCTCCGGTTTCATTTTCACCTGCCCGAAATGCGGACGAATCTCGGGCGATTTGAACCAGGGGCGGGAGCTTGAGCTCGCCCGTCTCGAAATTTCCTGACCATGTCCTCCGACTCCGCCACCGCCTCCATCCGCTCGATCGACGTCGGAATTTCCCTGCTCGAGGCCAACGACCGGTTGGCGGAGCGCAATCGCGCCGAATTCCGCCGCCGCTGTATCACCGCGCTCAACCTTTTATCCTCGCCCGGGGCGGGCAAGACCACGCTGCTCGAGCGCACGCTCGACCAGTTCGGCCGGGAAACCCGCTGCGCCGTGATCGTCGGCGACCTCGAGACCGACAACGACGCGCGGCGACTGCGCCGGCCGCATGCGCCGGTCGTCCAGATCACCACCGGCACCGCCTGCCATCTCGAGGCGGCGATGGTGGCGCGGAGCGCGGCGGCGATGGACTTGAGCGGCGTCCGGATGCTTTTCATCGAAAATGTCGGCAACCTTGTCTGCCCCGCCTCCTTCGATTTGGGCGAGACGGCGCGGGTGGTGCTCCTTTCCACCACCGAGGGCGAGGACAAGCCGCTGAAATATCCGCCGATTTTCAAATCTGCACAGGTTGTGCTTCTGACCAAGATCGACGTCGCCGACGTGCTCGGTTTCGACCGGGCGGCCGCGATCAAAAATATCCACCGCATCGCCCCCCAGGCAAAATTGATTCAACTCTCCGCCCGCACCGGCGAAGGCCTGGAGGAGTGGTACGACTTTCTCCGCACGCTGGTGCCGCGGACCTGATCCCATGGTCGCCGGTTTTCAGCCTCCGCTGGGACAAGCCGCCGGGGCCGATGTGACGGTGCGGGTAAGGGGCACTGTCCAGGGGGTGGGCTTCCGCCCGTTCGTGCATCGCGTCGCCTCGCAGCTGCAACTCCGCGGCTGGGTGCGCAACGATCCGCAGGGCGTCCTGATCCGGGCCGCGGGCGCGCCGGCCGCCGTGGCCGCGCTCGTGCAGGCCCTGGAGGAGGAGGCGCCGCCCGCCGCCCGCGTCCTCTCGGTGGAAAGCCGGGCCACCGGCCAGGCCGCGGAGCCGCTGACCGGCGCCTTTGCCATCGTCGCGAGCGAAGCCGGGGGTTTGCCCGTAAAAACGGCCCTGCCGGCGGACCTCGCGCTTTGTCCCGACTGCCGTCGCGAGCTGCTCGATCCGACGGACCGCCGTCACCGCTATCCCTTCATCAATTGCACCCAGTGCGGGCCTAGGTATTCAATTATTAAATACATGCCGTACGACCGCCCGCAGACGACGATGGCGGCCTTCCGGATGTGCCCGCACTGCCAGGCGGAGTACGGCGACCCGGCCAACCGGCGTTTTCACGCCCAGCCCAACGCCTGTCCGGCCTGCGGCCCGCATGCGGTTCTGCGCCAGGCGGGCGAGCTGGACCGCCGGGGGGAACCGGCGATCGGCCGGGCGGTGAAACTGCTGGCCGGCGGCGGCATTCTCGCGGTCAAGGGCGTGGGCGGCTACCACTTGATGGTCGATGCGACCAATGAGGCGAGGGTGGCGGAATTGCGGCGACGGAAGCACCGCGACGAGAAACCGTTCGCGGTGATGTTTCGCGACCTGGCGGCCGTGGCCGCCTCCGCCGAGGTCTCCGCAGAAGCCGCGGCCTTGCTCACCTCCGCCGCCGCGCCGATCCTGCTGTTGCAGCGGAAGCCGGATGCACCGCTCGCCCGCGGGATTGCCCCCGGCAATCCCTGGGTTGGAGCGCTCCTGCCTTACGCGCCGCTGCAGTTGCTGTTGCTCGAGGCTTTCGGCCGCCCGCTCGTCGCCACCAGTGGCAATCTGGCGGAGGAACCGCTTTGCACCGCCGAAGCCGACGCCCACCGCCGGCTGGCCCGCATCGCCGACGCTTTCCTCGAGCACAATCGTCCGATTGCGCACCCGGTGGACGATTCCGTGGTCCGTCTGACCCGCGGCGGCCCCGTCCGCCTGCGCCGCGCCCGCGGTTATGCGCCTTCGCCCCTGCGCCTGCCCGCCCGGATCGACGGCAGCTGGCTGTGCGTGGGCGCGCAGATGAAAAATACGCTGGCCGTGGCGACGCAGGACCAGCTCGTGCTCAGCCCCCATATCGGCGATCTCGGCGGCGCCGCCACCCGCGACGTTTTTCACCGCACCGCCGAGGTGCTCGAACAAATCCACGACGCCAAGTTCACCCGGGTGGTTTGCGACAAGCATCCGGATTACGCCTCGACGCGCTACGCCGAGCAGACCGGCCTGCCGCGGATCGCGGTGCAGCATCATCTCGCGCACGTGCTGGCCTGCCTGCTGGAACACGGGCGGCGGGCCGACGACGTGCTGGGCATCGCCTGGGACGGGACCGGCTACGGCGAGGACGGCACGGTGTGGGGCGGCGAATTTCTGCTGTTGCAAAATCACGAAGCCTGCCGGTTCGCGCGGCTGCGCCCGTTCCGGCTGCCGGGCGGGGAGGCGGCGATCCGCGACGGCCGTCGCACCGCGCTCGGCTTGGCCCACGCAGCCGGCCGGGAGCGTTTCGAGAGCATCGCCGGTTTGCTGGAATTTCCCGCGGTGGAAACAACCTTGCTGCAAACCATGCTGGATCGATCGGTGCATTCGCCGGAGACCACGAGCATGGGGCGGCTTTTCGACGCGGTCGGCGCGCTGCTCGAGCTTTCTCCCCGCAACCATTTTGAAGGCCAGATCCCTCTGGCGGTGGAGGCGGCGGCCGGCGGCGGCCGTGACGTGGAACCCTTGCCGCTGCCGTTGCGCGACCTTTCCCCCGGCCGTGGCGCGATCAAGGAGCTGGATTGGGAACCGCTGCTGGACGCACTCATGCGTGCCCGGGCGCGCGGCCGCGCGCCGGGAGATATTGCCGCCGCTTTTCACCACGGGCTGGCCCGGGCCGCCGTCGCCGTCGCTCGCGAAGCCGGCGCGGGCACGGTGGCCCTGAGCGGCGGTTGTTTTCAAAACGCCCTGCTGACCGACCTGACCACCGCGGCCCTACAAGAGGCCGGGTTTACCGTCCTGGTCCCACGCGAACTTCCCCCCAACGACGGCGCGATTGCCGCCGGCCAGGCGCTTGGCGCCTTGCTTCAACTCACCTCCGTCCGAATGCCCTAACCATGTGCCTCGCCGTTCCAGGTAAATTGCTCGATGTCCAGGGTGACGACCCGCTCTTGCGCAGCGGGCGCGTCAGTTTCGGAGGTGTGATCAAACCGGTCAGCCTGGCCTGCACGCCGGAGGCGCGGGCGGGCGATTACGTACTGGTCCACGTCGGTGTGGCCATCAGCGTGGTCGATCCGGCCGAGGCCGAGCAGACTTTGGGTTATTTGCGGGAAATGGGCGAGCTGGCCGAACTGGAAGACGAGCCGGCCTCCCCGTCATCCGCTCCATCGCCATGAAATTTGTCGATGAATATCGCGACGCCGGGGCCGTGCGCTCGCTCGCCCGGGCCATCGCCCGGGTGACCACCCGGCCGTGGACGATCATGGAAATTTGCGGCGGGCAGACGCACGCTATCGTCAAATTCGGCCTCGACGAAATGCTGCCGCGCGGCGTCACCCTTGTGCACGGACCGGGCTGTCCGGTTTGCGTCACGCCGGCCGAGCTGATTGATCAGGCGGTCGCGCTCTCCCTCCGGCCCGAAATCATGCTTTGCTCCTTCGGCGACATGCTGCGCGTGCCGGGCACCGGCATCGACCTGCTCACGGCCAAAGCGCGCGGGGGCGACGTCCGCATCGTCTATTCGCCGCTTGACGCGGTGACCCTGGCGAAGAACAACCCCGCCCGCCAGATTGTCTTTTTTGCCGTCGGCTTTGAAACCACCGCGCCGGCCAATGCCATGGCGGTGTTGCGTGCGCGGCACGAGCGGCTGGAAAACTTTTCCCTGCTTGTTTCGCATGTGCTCGTGCCGCCGGCGATGTGCGCCATTCTCGGCTCGCCGGACAACTGCGTGCAGGGCTTCCTCGCCGCCGGTCACGTCTGCACCGTGATGGGAACCCGCGAGTACGCGCCGATTGCGGAGAAGTATGGCGTGCCGGTGGTCGTCACCGGCTTTGAACCGGTGGACATTCTTGAGGGTACGCTGCGTTGCATCCGCCAGCTGGAGGCCGGGCGCGCGGAAGTGGAGAATGCTTACGCCCGGGTGGTGCGGGCGCCGGGCAACGAGGCTGCACGCGCCATCGTCGAGCAGGTTTTCACCGTGGTCGATCGCAACTGGCGCGGACTCGGTCCGATTCCCCGGAGCGGTTGGGACCTCGCTCCGGCTTTCGCCCGCTTCGATGCGGTGCGCAAGTTCGGCCTGGAGGTGACCGCTTCGGAGAATCTGGGTGGCTGCATCAGCGGCGAGATCATGCGCGGGGCAAAAAAGCCGGTTCATTGTCCGGCCTTCGGCACCCGCTGCACGCCGGAACATCCCGTGGGCGCGCCGATGGTGTCGAGCGAAGGCGCCTGCGCCGCCTACTACCGGTACCGCAACCGGCTGCCCGCCGTGGCGGCCGCCGCCGCGCGTTCGTCCGTTTAAAAGTATTTCTTTCGGGCAGGCCGGTCACGCCGGCAAATTACAACCCAAGCGGCTTGGAAAAAACCTTAAGCTGTCAGCAGATGCGGGGCAATTGCTCGCCGCTGAGCCGGTCGAGAATGCGTTCCGCGCCGATCACGCTGCGCAGCGACGCTTCACCGGCGGGCGCAGCGCGCACGTGGCCAATCAAGGCCGGCGTGCCGCCCGGCGCGGTGCGCCCGAGGATTTCCAGCGCCGCCGCCGCCTGGTCCTGCGGTAGAATGCAGACGAACCGTCCTTCATTGGCCACGTAGAGCGGCTCGAAGCCGAGAATTTCGCAGGCCCCACGCACCGCCTCGGTCACCGGCACCTTCTGTTCGTCGATGTTGACAGCCAGGTTGGCCGCCTCGGCGATTTCCACCAGGGCGGTGGCGAGTCCGCCGCGGGTGAGGTCGCGCAGGCAGTGAATCTGCAACCCGGCCGCGAGCAGGGCCTGCACCGGCGCGATCAGCGCCGCACAGTCGCTCTCGATCGGGCTTTCAAAAGCCAGCCCTTCACGCGTGGCCATGATGGCCATCCCATGCCGCCCGATATCGCCGCTCACCAGCACGGCATCGCCCGGCCGGATGCTGGTCGGCGCGATCGTCAGGGCATGTTCGATCACACCGACACCGGCCGTGGTGATATAAAGTCCATCGCCCTTGCCGCGCTCAACCACCTTGGTGTCGCCGGTGACAACGCCGACGCCGGCCGCGGCCGCCGCCGCGCTCATCGACGCAGCCACGCGCCGGAGCGTTTCGAGGGAAAGACCTTCTTCGAGGATGAAGCCTGCGCTCAGCCACAAGGGCCGCGCGCCGCACATGAGCAGATCGTTGACCGTGCCGTTGATTGCGACCTTGCCGATGTCGCCGCCGGGAAAAAAAAGGGGACTGACGACATGCGCATCTGTGGTGAAAGCCAGCCGGACGCCGGCCAGTTTCAAAACCGCACCATCGTGCTGGCATTCCTGCGCCACATGTGCGAAGGCCGGGCGGAAGATGCCGTCGATCAGCTCCTGGGTCAGCTTCCCCCCGCCGCCGTGGCCGATGGTGACCTCGGTCCGCTGGGGCAGGGGAACCGGACATTGCAATACCGGCCGGGCGGACGATGCGGTTCCATGGCTGGCGCTGTAATCGTCGAGACCGGGCGGGAAAGGCTCGAAATTCAGTGAAAGTCCGGCAATGGGGACGGCTTTTTTTTGCGACGATTTCATGTCCAGCGTTCTCCCTAACTATCGCCGGAACAGGCGCTCGCGGCTCCGCGCAGATTGCCCAAGTCTGTGCAGTTCTTGCCATCTCCGGCGTAATTGGGAGCCGGTGCGGATGAGAAGGGCTTACGGTGCCGGCGTGGGATTGGTTTTCGGGCGCGGGTTGAAATCGGCCGGCACGGCGTTCGGAATATTCCGGGCGACATCGACCGGCACAATGCCAATTTGCTTCAGGCCATAGATGCTTTCCGTGCCTTTTTGCGGCAGAACGTTCACGATCTCATCAGGAATGACCGCATATGATGCCGGCAGCGGCGCCACCGAGCCCTTGAGGCGCGCCGGGTCGAAAGCGCAGAGCAGGTCGCTCACGTCCGGCGTGATGGCATCGTCCGGTCCCCAGTCATCCTGGTCGAACTTCTCCTTTCCCAGCGCGCGGCCTTTTTCCTCGTCCGGCAGCTGGGCCAGGGGCTTGAGACCGAACACGGTGTCGACAAACTTGACCACCGAGCCGTGGTCTCCGGTTTCGTGCGCGATATGATGAACCCGCGCATAAGGTGAAATCAGGATCAGTGGAACCCGCGGGCCATCGGCAATCACGCTTCCGTCCGGTCCGCGGGAGCGGATGGGCGGCGGGACGTGATCGTAATCGCCCTCGGAGTCGTCCCAGGTGATGATGATGGCGCACTGCGACCAATACTTGCTCCGGGCAATGGCATTGACCGCCCGGGCGACGAGGGCCTCGCTGATCTGCGCGTCGGAATATGCCGGATGATCGTCGTCACCGAGAAAATTTTTCTGCACGGCGGGATCGGGGTCGGCCGGCTTCAGGCCAAAGATGTTTTGGTAACCGCCCTTGACGAAATAAACTCCGCCGGCGTCCGGAAGCGTCTGGTTTTGGACCGCGGCGAAGAAATCCTCCAGGCCATGGAGGTTGCGGCTCAGCTGGGGGTTGTTGGCAATGTAGCCGAAGTACTGCGGCCCGTTGTGGTGGGTGATGTAGGAGGCGTGCACGCCGTTGGCGTCGGCCGGACCGTCGTCCGGATCGGTCGGCTCCTTGTCGTAGCCTTCCTCATACCAACCCCACGGAATTGATTTCTGGCCGTGATGGGCGAGAAAATCGACATCATCCAAAATGTCGGCGAGGTCGCCCGCCGGATCCCGATCGGCCGCGGTGGTTTCCTTGGCGTCCTTGCCGGTGAGCGAGAGCGGCAGCGTGGCGTAGGTCTGGTTCAACTGCACGCCGTAGGGCGATGGGCCGGTATAGTCACGGGGATTGGCCGGCAATCTGCCGGCGGCAGATGTCTTGTCCGCCGGCGAACCCCAGAACGGATCGTTGTCGTTCAGCACCGGCGAGCCTGGCGTGTGATTGCCATTATCGGTGTATTTTTGTTCCGGATGGAGCGCCTGCTGGGTCTGACCGGACTGCGCCGCGATGATCGAGAGATTTCCCGGCGTGGAAGGGCCGGTCATAAGCTGAAAAATATGGTCGAAAAGCACGAAGCGGTTCGCATAGCGCCAGAGAAACGGAATGGTGTCGCCGTCTTCGTAAGCCATGGCGAGTTCGCCCATCTGTTTGGCCTTCAGGCTGGGTGCGGCACCTGAAGTCCAGTACTTGCTTTCCTCGACCTGGGCGAACTTGTCCATTTTCGCCGCGCCCTTGGCGACGTCCATTTTTGCCACGATGAGCGAATGGGAATGGTCGATGTCATCCGTATCGGCCGCATAATCCTTCGGTCCGATCCGAAACGGTTGCAGGGTGGAAGAGGAGCCGTCGGGATTGGTGACGGTCTGATAGAAACCGGGGGTTTTCTCCGACGGCTGGGAGAAAAGCCCGTCGGCCCCGGGGAAGGTGCCAAAATAGGAATCGAACGAACGATTTTCCTGATAGAGCACGAACACGTACTTGATGCGGCGGCGCACCCATTCGATCCGCCGTTCGTTGGAAAATTTCGGTTCACTCGCCTCGGGCACAAGAAACTGCGGCACCGCCGGATCGCCTGGCGTACCGCCTTCGTCACGGCTGGCGAGTGTTTCCGCCACCGCGGCTGCGCCGGCCACCACGGCAACCGCGACGGCGGCATGGAGAAGGAATTTCGACGCTGGCGTCATGACTCGTATCGGGACGAATCAGGCAGACCGCGGCGAAAATTGCAGCCCCGAAGAGGTTACATTTGGGGAACAAATTCGCTTCCCCTGCGGCAAGCCGTCCATCGGGAGAATGACCGGCGGCGGGGACATCGGCCTCCACTCTCCCGCCGCCTGGGGCCCCAACCGGCTCCGGCGGGCACCGCCTAAGCCCGGCGACGCTTTCGCCGCAAAATGCCGGCCGCCGCGAGCACCCCAAGAAACCAACTGTCGAAGGCACCCCCACCCGAGCCGCCGCCACCGCCGCCAGTTTGATTTGCGCTGTTGGAGACGGATGACGTCGAAGGGGCCGGGTTGGTGCTGTTGTTGCCTTGCAGGGCTGGCTGCGCGCTCGGAATCGAAATCCGGCTGGTGAAAGACGTGGCGTCGAAGTCGATGCTGTGTCCGGCGGCCTCGATTGCAAAGTCGATGTTGTCGCCATGGTTGATCGTGATGTTTGACACCGCATAGTTCACCGTCGCGCCGGCGGAGATCGCTTGGTGATAAACTTCCGTTCCGTTGATCAGAATATGAGCGACGACGCCGGCGCTGCCCGCACCGGGCCCGTTGATCGTGCCACTGAGCGTGGCGGTCCCGGCCGCGCTGCTCCGCCAGCGGCGGACGACCCAGATGTCGCTGGTGGCATCGGCATACGGATGCATCGTCTCAGCCTGAATGTAGGGATAGCCCGAACCCCAGCCCATCGGGCCGCCCTGCCAGAAATCCCAACCCAAGGGGACGAACGAGGCCGGATTGTAGGGGCCGCCGACCGTGGCGGACCCGTAATACCAGCCGTCCGTACCCTGCACCCGGGCGTAACTTGCCACTGAATCGGCCACAACGGTGTTCGACGCTTCGCCAAAATCGCTGGCCGGTGCGCCCCGCACCGTGACATAGACCGGATCGAGCGACAGCGGCACGCTGATCTCACCGTTGCTGGCGTGGAGGACGGTGTCGTTGCCCATGACATCGGTCAACGTCGCGGAAGCCGTTGGGAGGGTGAAGGTGACGGTGGTGGGCGCGGCAGATTTTGCAGCGCCGGCCCAACAGACGTAAGTATGGTCGCCGCTCCGTGAATTGGTGTAGGAATAGATGTGCGTCGTGGGGGCCAACCCGTGCCCCGTGATGCGGCCGTCGGCGCTGGAATTATACAGTTTGTCGATCAACCAGGCGTAGGCTGGATAGGCGGGATTCGGCAAATAGTCGCCCTGGACCGGGTCTGCCGCGCCGACCAAGCCCATGTAAGGCGTGACCGAATCGTCCTGCATGCAATAATAATACATCCGCGACACGCCGCTGGCCTGCATCATCACGACCATGCGAACCAGATAAGAGACCTGATCGAAAGTGTCGGCCGTGCTCGCGGCATCCATCCCGAATTCGGTCGCCCAGATCGGCTTGGGCGTTCCGCCATTTCCGGCCTTGATGACGTCCTGCAATGCGGCGAGATCGACGTCCACTCCTTCCGGTATCGTCCGGTAGGGATGGACCGAAATCACATCGAAGTAGGGGTTCGCGCCCTGATTGATGATCGATTGGACAAAACCCTGGTCGACCGGAACAACCG
>Ga0070741_10003944_pt1 | contig 35552 bp, 32 predicted proteins | sample Coa_R1_4_FD_66440 | JGI IMG/M metagenome (GOLD analysis project Ga0070741, IMG submission 66440) | Surface soil microbial communities from Centralia Pennsylvania, which are recovering from an underground coalmine fire - Coalmine... | ecosystem: Environmental > Terrestrial > Soil > Unclassified ... | reverse complement strand
TATGCTCGAAGACAGACGGCTCTCCGACCCGCGCGGGAACCGGAACCGGACGCTGGCTGCCGTTCGCCTTCTCGCGCGCCCGCAGAATCTGCGGCAGGCGGGCGTCGGCGCGGGCCTGCGCGGTGTAGGTCTGTAGCTCCGCGTCTGTCGGCAGCGTGACAACGTTCAGGGTTCCCTGGTATTCATAGACATTGAAGCCTTTGCTCCCGCCCGGTTCCTGCGGCTGTTTCTTCGCGGGATCGTCCGCTTTCGGACTTTTCTGTAGTGTCCCGGCGTTGCGGGAACCCAGCCCTTTGATGTTGGCGATGTAGAGCGCCCTGCCATCCGTAACGATTCCGCCGGGATACCATCCAGTCGGTATCAGCCCGCGAAGCTGGCTCTTCTTCTGAAGGCCATCGCCCAAGGCGACGACCGAGATCGCATTGTTGCCGCCGTTGGCAACGTAGAGCGTTCGGTCGTCCGGGCTGAGGGCGAGCGCGTTGGGCATACTGCCGAACGGCAGCGCCGGGTCGGGACGCACGGAGATCGTCTCTATGACGCGCTGCGTCTCCAGGGCCAGAACGCTGACGGTATCCGAGTTGGCATTGGCGACATAGAGCGTCCTGCCGTCCGCGCTGCGCTCGATGTCGGAAGGATGCAGCCCGGTCCCTATCTGCGCGGTCTCGACGCCTTTGCGCAGGTCTACGAGGGAGACACAGCCGCTGCTCGCCACGCCGCGCGCGTCCACCAGCGTCTCCGTTCCGGCGGAGGGCGCGGTTTTCTCGCCCGGTTTAGGCCGCCTGCCGCCCCAGTCGGAGACGTAAGCCTGGCTGCCGTCGCGAGAGAGCGCGACATCGAACGGCGCGACGCCGACCGGTATCTCGGAGAGCAGCGTGCCGGAGACAAGGTCTACCACGCCGAGCGTGTTGTTGCGCGACAGGCAGACGTAGGCGCGGGTTCCGGCGGCGTTCAGGGCGAGACCGCAGGGATAGGAGGCGCCTTTGCCCTCCGGCCCCGGCAGGAGGATCTGCCGTTTCCAGCGCAGCGCGCCGTCCGGCAAGACCTCGGCCTCCGCAAGCTGGCTCTGCGCACCGGTGGCATAGACGCGCGCTCCGTCCCGGCGGACGACAACGCCATGCAGCGACGTGCCGCCTTCCAGGGGAAGTTCCTGAATCACCTTCCAATCGGCCACCTTCACGACGACCAGGCCGCGATTGTCTTTGGCGTAGAGGGTCTTGCCGTCCGGGGAGAGCGCCAGGTCTATCGGGCGTCCGCCGAACTCCAGCGTGCGCCCCGCCGCGCGGATAAGCTGCCGGGTGGGCAGCAGCGTGCGGCCCTCCGCCGCCGGGCCGACCTGCTCGTTGGCCTGCCCCAGAGTCGCCGATGATGCAACAAGACAGAGGAGACAGAGAGTAAAGGTTTTGATCTGCATAGTTGAGAAACTCATTGCGGCAGTTGAAACTGCAGCTGCAAAAGCACAAAACCCGCCTGCGTGGGTTCCTTTCCCCTCCCCCTGTTCTTGGGGGGAGGAATAGGGAGGGGGCCTGGAGTCGGCGCAGGCCGACTTCGTGCTTTTCCAGACGCGAATTCCTTCGCCGGGAATTCTGAGAACCGATTTTATAGGAGCAATTCGCCCTGGGGCTGATGGCCTCCTGCCTGGCGAAGGAACATTCTCTCTGGAAAAACCGCCTGCTGTCTGGTAGACTATTAAGGACGCATAGGGAACACGGGGAAGCAATCCACAAGCGACACGGCGTAAAAGAGATAGGAGACGCCAGCCAATGAGTTTCAGCACGATTGAAGAGGCTATCGAGGATATTCGCCAGGGCCGCATGGTCATTGTGGTGGATGACGAAGACCGGGAGAACGAGGGCGATTTCATCATCGCCGCCGAGAAATGCACGCCCGAAGCTATGAACCTGATGATCAAGTACGGGAGCGGCTTCGTCTGCGTGCCGACGACGGCGCAGCGCCTCGCCGAACTTGAGATACCGATGATGGTGGAGCGCAACTCTTCCCGCCTGGGAACCCCCATGACGGTCACGGTGGACGCACGGCACGGCACGACTACCGGCGTCTCCGCTTATGACCGCGCGACTACCGCGCAGCTCTTCGCGAACCCGAACGCCCGGCCTGCCGACCTGACGCGGCCCGGTCACATCGTTCCCCTGCGCGCCGATGAGGGCGGCGTCCTCAAGCGCGCAGGCCATACCGAGGCGACCGTAGACCTCTGCCGCCTGGCCGGTCTCTACCCGGCAGGCGTGCTGGCCGAGGTGATGAACGACGACGGCACGATGGCCCGCCTGCCCGACCTGGAAAAGATAGCCGCGCGCTTCAATCTCAAGATCGTCACCATCGCCGACCTCATCAAATACAGGCGGCGCACCGAGCGGCTGGTCACGCGCGTCGCCACCACGCGCCTCCCGACCGGGCGCTACGGCGAGTTCACCGTCTACGCCTACGAAGCCAGTGTCGAGCCGCACCATGTCGTCGCGCTGGTCAAGGGCGACCTCGCGGACGGCGAACCGGCGCTCGTGCGCGTCCACTCCTCCTGTGTCACCGGCGATCTGCTCGACTCGCTCAAGTGCGACTGCGGCAGCCAGCTTCACCTGGCCCTGCAAAAGATCACGGACGCCGGACGCGGCGCGCTCATCTATCTGGAACAGGAGGGGCGCGGCATCGGCCTCATCAATAAGCTGCGCGCCTACGAACTTCAGGAGAAGGGCGCGGACACCGTCCAGGCCAACGAGATGCTCGGTTTCAAGGCCGATCTGCGCGACTACGGCATTGGCGCGCAGGTGATGGTGGACCTGGGCCTGAAGAAAATCCGCTTCATGACCAACAACCCTAAGAAAGTGGCCGGACTGGAAGGCTACGGCCTGGAGATCGTGGAGTGGGTTCCGCTGCCCGTCACGCCGAACCCGCACAACGTAAAGTACCTGCAAACAAAGGCGACTAAAATGGGCCATGTCTTCGATACAGAGGCGCTGGCACTAGCAGGAAACGCGGCGGCGGATAGCGAACAGAGCAGTCCGGGCGCATCGCCCGCACACGACATCTAGAGAGGAACCGCTTGGATGCCGCCTGAAACGCTGGCAGGCCACTTGACGGCGCAAGGACTGTCGTTCGGTATCGTCGTCAGCCGCTTCAACGAGTTCATCACAAAGGCGCTGCTGGAAGGCGCGCTAGACGCGCTGCGGCGGCACGGCGCGGATGAGGGCCATATCACGGTCGCCTGGGTTCCCGGCAGCTTTGAGATACCCGTCGCGGCGAAGGCGCTGGCCCAGTCGGGCCGTTTCGACGGCATCATCGCCCTCGGCTGTGTCATTCGCGGCGCGACGACCCACTACGACCACATCGCCTCCGCCGTCACCAGCGGCCTGAGCAGCCTGGCGCTGGAGAGCGGCCTGCCCGTCGCGTTCGGCGTGCTGACGGTAGAGAGCATCGAGCAGGGCATCGAGCGCGCGGGCAGCAAGGCGGGCAACAAAGGCGCGGAAGCGGCGCTCGTGGCCGTCGAGATGGCGAACCTTCTCAAACAGCTTAAAACCGAGTGAATCCACAGATGACACAGATTTGCACAGATTGTCTGAACTGTGATTAGTAATGATTATGGGATGGACTAGGATTTTGCTCCGGCTCCCTCATAGTCCATCCTCTAATCCTATAAATCACAGTTCAGACGGTCTTCATCTGGGGATTCGCAGTGCTTGTGCAAGGAGCAAGACCGGCATGGCCGTAAGGCGGATTTGTGTGTTTCTACTCGTCTTCGGAATGGGAATCGGGGTCGGCATGATGATGCTGCGCGCTTCGGTCGCGCGCCCGGTGACGGCGTCGGAGGCGCAGCGGCGCGCGCTGCGCCTGCTCGACCAGCCGCCGGTGGTCACTCCGGTCGGGGACAACAAGATCGTCGCGGCGGTGCGGCGCATCGAACCGGCGGTCGTCAACATAGATACGGTGGGGCGCGTGCATACCGAAGACGACTCCGGCGCGTCCTGGCTGATAGAGCAGGAGGTGCGCGGCAAAGGCTCCGGCGTCATCCTCACCCCGGACGGCTACATTCTCACGAACAACCATGTCATTGATGGCGCGAACCGCATCCGGGTCACGCTGCCGAATGGCCGTTGGTACTACGCGCGGCTGGTCGGGCGCGATCCGCAGACCGATCTCGCCGTCGTGCGTATCGAAGCCTCCGGCCTGCCGGTCGCCGAACTCGGCGATTCGGATCGCCTGCAAGTCGGCGAGTGGTGCATCGCCGTCGGCAATCCACTCGGCCTGGGTTCCACGATCACGGTCGGCGTCGTCTCGGCCCTGAACCGGCGCAACTTGCAGATAGACGAAAACCATGTCCTCGACGGCGCGATCCAGACCGACGCGGCCATCAACCGGGGCAACTCCGGCGGCGCGCTCGCCAACGAGAACGGCCAGCTTATCGGCATCAACACCGCGATTCTCAGTTCCGGCCCGAACGGCGGCAGCATCGGTCTCGGCTTCGCCATTCCCGTCAACACGGTGCGCCGTGTCGCGCGCGATCTCATCGAGCGCGGCAAAGCTCCCCTCCATATCGCGCAGCAGCCCTGGCTCGGCATCCGCTATCGGGCCGTGCCGGAAGACATCGGCCAGGCGCTCGGCCTGCCGCCCTATCGCGGCGTCGTCATCAACGTGCTGCCGGAAAGCCCGGCCAGTCTTGCGGGCCTGCAGGACGAGGACATCGTCCTTGCCATTGACGGCAAGCCCATCGGCGATGAGCGCGATGTCAGGGACGCGATCAAGGATAGCAGGGTCGGCGCCAAGGCGGTCGTGCATATCCTGCGCCCTGCGGAACGCCGCGAGCTAGACATTCCTGTGGTACTGCAAGATCGCCCCGAACGGGTTCCTCTCCTCCCACAATAGACCGGCCTCAACGTAAGACCAGCCAGGACAAAAGAGCGGCGCTTGCCTCCATCGAGGAGTTAAGCGCCGCTCTTCTGGCGTGCAGGTATCCTTCCTTCCTCGGATGTGATCTTTTTCACATGCGGGCGCTCTCCTGTAACCTTCCGGCGGTATCTAGCGTCTGAGTCTTACTTGTTTCTTTTTGGTTGCGGAGGGTCGGTTCGCTCATGGGCCTTTACAGGGATGGCAGTCCGGGCCTGAGACGCGGGATACACCTGCGTCCTCAGTTCGCTCTCGATATTCACCTGGAGGAATTCCCATGCGTCACTCGTTTGCTCTCTCGGCCCATCAGAAACGCTATGCAGGCTGGCTGGTTCTTGGCTGTCTCTGGCTTGGCCTCGGTTCGGCGGCGGCAGTCTATCTGCGTACCGCCGACAGGCCGTCTCCCCCCTTATCCCAGCCCTCCCTCGTTCCCGAACCGTTGATGCAGCAGGCGCAGGCGGTCGTCTCGGCCTTTGGGCAGCCCTGCCTGGAAAAGTCGGCGATGCGGCCGAGCGCGTCCGCCTGGGCGGTGATCTACCGCTCCGGCGGCTGCCGCATCGTCCTCGTCATCGAAGACGGCACCTGGGAGATTCGGAATCTCGTCCTGCTCGATTCCGCGGGCATACGTCCGCCTGCGTTCTCCCAGGAGCCACTTACGACGGAGGCGCAGACGCGCAAGATCGGCGCGCACTGGCTGTCCATGCTGCGGATCGTTCCCGCCGGTTCCTCCCTAAGCCTGACCGCAGGCGCGCCGCGTTCCGGGCCGGGCAGCGCCTGGCCTTTGCGCTGGCAGGCGCAGAGCAGACAGGGGCGGCTCTGGCAGGGAACGCTGACGCTCGACAGCCGGACCGGCCTGTTGTTACAGTTGACCTCGCAGCGCGCCGGTTCGAGCTAACGGTGGCTGCCGGGGGCCGGAGCGACACGGCAGTCGTACCGGCCGCTAAAATCCCCGCTCCAGCCCCTCCCATCCGGCGATCAAAGCGGCGGTCATGGCGGGCGCGAGGAGAACCGTGACGGCCCGCCAGCCCCATTCCATTACGTTGCCGGAGCCGACGACAGAGAAGGCTGCCAGATAGGCGATGCCCCAGGCGACCAGACAGGCCACGAAACAGGCCCGCCGCGAAATGGCCGATTGTGACCGAGGTGTTGGGGCGCGCGGTCGGCTCATACGCCTGGCAGACAGGCGAAAGGCCGGGAGGCGTTACACTTTGAACCGCACGTGCAGAATGTCGCCGTCCTTGACGATGTACTCTTTCCCTTCCAGGCGCATCTTGCCGGAGTGTTTGGCGTCGTCCCAGCAGCCGCCCGCCGCTTTGAAATCCTCGAAAGACATGACTTCGGCGCGAATGAAGCCGCGCGCCAGATCGCTATGAATCTTCTCCGCTGCGCCGACCGCGTGCGTGCCGCGCGTAATCGTCCAGGCGCGCACCTCGTCCTCGCCGACTGTGAAGAAGCTGAGAAGGCCGAGCGCGGCATAGGCGGCACGGATCAGACGGTCGCGGGCCGATTCGGAGATGCCCATCGCCTCCAGGAACTCCTTCTCCTCTTCGGGGGCCATCTGCGCGATCTCCATCTCGACTTTGGCGCAGAGCGGGATGAGCGGGATGCCCTGCGCAGCGGCGAAATTGGCCAGCGGCGCCACAGAAGCAGGGCCGGCCTCGCCGACCTCGTTCTCGCCGACATTGGCGACCAGGATGAGCGGCTTACCGGAGACGAAGGCGAAGCTGCGGATAGAACGCTGCTCGTCCTCGGTCAGTTCGACGGAGCGCACCGGCTGCAGGCTCTCCAGCGCGGTTTTCAGCCGCTCGATGACCTGCTGCTCGGCGGCCTCGGCGGGAGACTGGCGTTTCTGAAGGCGCGCTTTTTCCAGCCGTTCCAGGCGCGATTCGATCACGGTCAGGTCGGCCAGCAGCAGTTCTTCCAAAATCTTTTCGGCCTCGCGCAGCGGGTTCAGTCCCTCCGGCGGCAGCGGAACGGTCGGATCATCGAAGGCGCGCACCACCAGTACCAGCGCGTCCATCGTGCGGACGCTGGCGAAGAAGTCCGTGCCGAACTTGTCCCCCTGTCCGTGCCGTTCGCCCCGCTCGATGCGCGCGCCGCCCTCCGTGACCTCGATGGTCGCGGGCGTCGCCTTTTTGGGATGGCAGACGGACACGGCGTAGTCGAAGCGCGGATCGGGAACGGGGATGACCCCGATATGCACCTCGGTCGCGCCGAAGCGGTTGAGGTCCACGTCGGAGCGGGTTAAGGTATTATAGAGACTGGTCTTGCCGGTCTGCGGCAAGCCGATGATGCCGACTTTCATCGCAAGCGGACTCCTTCTGACGAATGGGACGATGGCCCCTGCATAGTATACCTGCTGAAATCGGCGAGACGACCCGATAGAAAAGACCGTATAAGACGTATGGACACGCTGGAACCGAGGATGCTGCCAAAGAAGAGACCGGTCTCCGTCCCTCTGGTGGAAGCCTCGCAGGAACGATCGTCTCCGGGCCTGTCGCGGCGGCAGTTCCTGCTGCGCAACCTGGCCCTGTTCGCGATGCTGGGGGTAGGGGAAGGGATTCACGAGCCGACGGACATCGAGATAACGCGCTACCAGGTGCCTCTGCCCAATCTCAAGGAGCCGATGCGGCTGGTGCAGTTGACCGATCTGCATCGCTCGTGGTGCGTCTCCGAAGAGTTCATCGCGAATGTCGTGACGCGGACGAACGCGCTGCAGCCGGACGTGATCGCGCTGACCGGGGATTTCATTACGCGCTCTACGGAGTACGCCGAATCCTGCGCGCGGCAACTGGCCCGACTGCGCGCTCCGCTCGGCATGTACGGCGTCTTCGGCAACCACGACAACTCCGCCGATAAAGGCCGGGGCAGCATCCCGCTTGGCGCGATCCTGGCCGACGCCAATATCCGTATCCTCACGAACCGGAGCCAGCCGTTAGAGAACGGCGCGCGCATGGTCGGTGTGGACGACTCCTGGACGGGGCATCCCGACCCGCAGACGGCCTTCTCCGACGTGCGCACCGACGATGCGGTCATCTGCATGACCCACAACCCGGAGATATTCGGCGCGCTGGCGGTCTACGACTGCCTGATCCTGGCCGGACACACGCATGGCGGCCAGATACGCATCCCCTTCGTGACGCGCAGCCTTCTGGACAACCGGGCGCGCCACCTGCAAGGCTGGTTCCACGAGTTTCCGAGACCGGGTCGAATGTACGTCTCGCGCGGCCTGGGCGTCGTTGGCATCCCGATGCGCTTTCGCTGCCGCCCCGAGATCGCCGTCTTCGACTGCCATCCCGCCTGACCGCAAGGAGGGCGCAGCCAGCAGCGCCTCTACGGTTTCCCCTCACGCTTTCCGCATTTTTGCCGAAAATAGAAGACAAGTCAGACCCCTACCCTGTCCCGCCCCCTGTTGTTGGGAGGAGGGTTAGCGGGGGCTTAAGCAAGGCAGGAGGGTGCGATGGCGTCGCGGGGACATGGAAAAGGGAATAGAGGCGGTTTTTCGCTGGTCGAGCTGCTGACGACGCTCTCGATTCTGACGATCCTTCTTGCCCTGGTGACGCCCGCGCTGCTGCAAGGCCGGGACAAGATACGCGCCTTCACCTGCCAGGCCAATCTCCATCAGATCGGGATGGCGACCACGTTCTATGCCCAGGACTATGACGACCAGTTCGCCAGCCCGAACAACGAGCCGTATCGCGGGATACCGGACGCCCACCGGCCCTATCTGAAGCACTGGGGAGTGTGGAACTGTCCCGCCGATGCGCGCGCGCGCCGCTGGGATGGCTGGTGGGACAGCGAGACGTTTCGCGTGCGCGCCAGCTATATCTGGAACGCCTACGTATTTCAGGGCGACCCGGCGGACTGGCGGCGCAGCATTCCGGCATCCAGCATTCCCTTTCCCACGACGCTGGTCGTCTGGGCGGAGGGATATGCCAATCCGGGCTGGGTGAACGAGGGCGCGCCAATGTCCGCGCCGCAGCCTCGCGCTGCCCTCCTCCACAGCGCCTACGGCGACAGCCTGAACGCCGTCAAGCACGATCCGACCGCCGCGCCCTGCCCCATCCGCCATGACGAGCATCTCGACGTGATCCATGAGGGCGGCGGCAACTACGCCTTTGCCGACGGCCATGCGAAATGGCTGCGCCCCACCGCCTTTACGACAGCAACCCTCATCCAGAACGGCGGCGAACCGGTAGACGACCGTACCGATCCCTTCGTTACCAACGGCGCGCGCGCCGCCGCGCTGAACAGGACGGCGCTGTGTCCGGTCTTCTGCTGCCCGAAGGACATCGGCACGCCGCCCTCCGATGGCGAGCATCCCTGGTTCCGCCCCTGAAACCTGCGCCCTCTGCCCACGCTCCCGACCCTGCTCGCACAATTACCGGAAATAGCGCGCCTGCCCGTCGGAAGCCGCAAAACTCTGCATCCTGGCACGCTTTGTGCAGCCCTGCCTCTCGACAGACCGTTAGTCTGCAACTGTACTCCTCGTAGAAAGGCTAACACCACCATGTTGGACAACACGCCCCTCCCCTCCGCGTCCGTGAAAGTCAGCCGCCGCGAAATCGAAGTGCTGCGGCTGGTCTCCGCTGGAAAAACAAGCCAGCAGATCGCCGACCTGCTTTTCGTCAGCAAGCGGACGGTGGATTTCCACCTGCAAAATCTGTATGAGAAACTGAATGCGAGCAATCGCGTGCAGGCGTTGTGCCGGGCCTTGCAGTTGGGAATTCTCTCCGCAGAGAATTTCATGTAGCTTGCCGTTCCAAAAACGCAAAGGAGGGAGGACGCTTCGGCGTCCTCCCTCTTATTTTATGCGGCGCACAAAGCCAATGGCGGAGCCTTCGCGGTAGAAGGCCGGTTTGCGCCCGATCCAGCGGTCATACGCGCAGCGTGACATCCCAGACGACTTCTTGAATCTCGGAACGCTGCCGCAATATCTGCGAGATTATGTTCATCTCGTCCCGCAAGTCCACATTGAAGCCGCGTAAGGGCCGCAGGACGCCGGTGATATGGACGACACTGCCGCTCACGGTGACATTGAGCATCGAGGAATCGACGGCGCGGCGAGTGATCTGGGCGCGCACGTTCTTGAGCATAAGCGCATTCTGCGTGGCTATGGGGGCCATCCTTTCTACGCTCCGGGCCGGAGAGCATCCAGAGGAGTGAGTCTCTGTCTCGGAAGGCGTGAAAGAGGCCATGCCGCCGGAACGTCGCCAGCTGACCTGTCCCCACCCGCCAGAAACAGCAAGAGGCCGGGAGCGGAAAAACGCTTCCGACCTCAACGCTCTCTATCTTATCAGATTTGCCGCCGCCTGTCTAGCCCCCAAAATGCGTCGAATGGCAGGTATCTGCCGGGAAAGCCATCGCCTTGCGCCAGTAGGGAAGAGCGCAGTCAGGTACACAGCCGCTATACGCCTGCCTTGCGCAACGCCTCGGTCATCGCGGCATAGCCCCGGCCGCACGCCTCTACGAACGGCATGTCCGGGAAGCACTCTACCGCCATCGAACCCGCGAATCCGGCCTCCGCCAGCGCCGCGAAGACGCGCACATAGTCCATCACGCCCTCGCCCGGTATCCGATGCTCCCACTTTGGGTAACGGCCTATGTGGTCTTTAAGATGCGCGTGCCGAATCCGCGCGGCGAAACGCCGGACGAAGGAGACCGGGTCCACCCCGATGAGCGTCAGGTAACAGGGATCGAAATTGACGCCGAAGCGGTCTTCGCCGACATCGTCGAACAGGCGCAGCAGCGCCTCCGGGCTGGGGACGATCCAGCGCGGCCAGATGCCGTCTACGGCCAGCGCGATGTTCCGGGAGGCGGCATAGCGCGCCGCCGTCTGAATCGCCGCGACCACGCTGCGCCATAGGGCGTCGTCCGTCCAGTCCGGCACAGGGCCGCCCATGTGAAAAGTCACCACGCTCCCGCCGAGGTCTGCCGCCAGGTCTACCGTTCTCACCAGGTCGAGCGGCTGCTCGCGCGCCAGCGTCGTCGTCAGTTCGGCGTGCGTGACAACGGCTTCGACCGACAGTCCGTGCTGCTGCGCCGTGTCGCGGACAAGCCTGCGGCGCACGAATGTGACCGAGCGCGGGTCTTCCGACGCGCCGAACGTTCCCGACTCGTCAATGCCCGCATAGCCCGTCTGCGCGATGTGCGCGAGGCAGTCCGCAACGGGGAGGTTGAGGCGGTCGGTATAACTGTAGGTGTAAAACGCCAGTTTCATAAGGGACGCTCGCTATCGGCCTCCGGTCAGCAGGTTGAGAGCCTGGCGCAGCAGGGCGGAGAAATCGGTGCGGTCAGAGGCGTTGGCGATGGCGCGGTCGGCGGCACGGCGGGAGTCGGCGCGGCTGTAGCCCAGGTTGACCAGCGCCTCGATGACATCCTCGTAGTTGGCGTTCTCCTGCTCGGTCTGCTTGCCCGCCGCCGCGCGCTCGGCCCGCTGCTCGAAGGCGAAGGCGGCCATCTTGTCGCCGAGTTCCAGGCAGAGCCTCTGCGCCAGCTTCGGCCCGACACCGGGGACTTTCGTGATCTGGCGCGTGTCGTTCGTGGAGAGGGCGCGGGCCAGTTCGCCCACATCCAGCGTCGAGAGCAGGGCCAGCGCGACCTTTGGCCCGACGCCGGAGACGCCGAGCAGTATCTTGAACGCCTGCAACTCCGTCGCATTCGCGAAGCCGTAGAGCGTCATCTCGTCCTCGCGCACGATCAGATGCGTCATCAGCGTGAACTTGCCGCCGTTATCCGGCAGCGCGGACAGCACCGTGACCGGCACGAACACCTGATACCCCACGCCCCCAACATCCAGAATGACGCTGTTCGCTTCGACCCGCGCCACCACGCCCGACAACTGCGCGATCATCTTTTCTCCCCAAAAGCAGAATTGGAACCACAGAGGCACGGAGACACGGAGAAAAACAGGAGAAAAACAGAGCGAAGCATCCACGAAGCACACGAAGGAACACGAAAGAAAACAGTCGCTTATCTGCCTTCCTCGTTCTTCTCTTTATCTCTGCTTCTCTCTGTGATTCCTCCGTGTCTCCGTGCCTCTGTGGTTCAATAGATCACCTTGTTCAGCGGGTACTCGACGAGGCCCTCCGCGCCGGCCCGCTTCAGAGCGGGGAGCAGATCGCGCACGGTGCTTTCCGCCACGATGATCTCCAGCGCGACCCAGTCCGGGTTGGAGAGCGGGGAGATGGTCGGGTTTTTCAGAGCGGGCAGCAGGGCGGTCACGGCGTCCAGATTAGCGCAGGCGACGTTCATCTTCAGGCCGACCAACTGTTCCGCGTTGAGCGCGCCGCGCAGCAGCAGCGTGATATTCTCCACCTTGCCCCGCTTCCAGGAGTCTGCCCAGGCCGCCGTGTTGACGATGAAGCGGGTCGTGGAGGTCAGCAGCGTGTCCACGATCTTGAGGTTGTGAGCGCGCAGGCTGCTGCCCGTCTCTGTGTTGACCACGATGGCATCCACCAGATCGGGAACCTTCACTTCGCAAGCGCCCCAGGAGAACTCGACCGTCGCGTGGACGCCATGCTGCTCCAGATAGCGTTCCGTCAGGCGCACGTACTCGGTCGCGATGCGCTTGCCTTCCAGGTCCTTGGCCGACTCGATGGCAGAGCCGTTGGGCGCGGCCAGCACCACGCGGATCGGGTTCAGCGTCGCCTTCGAGTAGACGAATTCGGCCACCTCGACGACCTGCGATCTATTGTCCTCGATCCAGTCCTTGCCCGTCAGTCCCGCGTCGAGAATGCCCTGCTCGACATAGCGGGGTATCTCCTGGGGGCGAATCAGCAGGGGTTCCAGTTCCGGGTCGTCCACACTCGGATGATAGGAGCGTCCGCTGCTCATCCGAAACTCGAATCCCGCCTTTTTGAAAAAGGAAAAAGTCGCTTCTTGCAGGCTCCCTTTGGGGATGCCCAGTTTCAACTTGCGTTCCACCGCCGTCCTCATCTCTCTCCGGGCTGTCCGCCGCAGCGCAGCCTCCAGATTCGTTTCGTCTCATTATAGCACACGGCAGACCTGACCCCCCGTCCCCCTTCCCTGAAACGCTCGTCCCTCGCTGGGAAGGGGGGAACTAACCACCAGGCTTCTGCCTCTCTTCCAACGCGCTACCGAGTGCAAGAGAAGGGAAAAGCCGCCAATCCGAGACTTCCCCTTCCCAGCGAGGGACGAGCGTTTCAGGGAAGGGGGACGGGGGGTCAGGTCAGAAGGAAATCCTGCCGCGCCCCGCGAATAGACGCAAGCAAAGGAGGGAAGCGGGTGTCCAATCAGCAGATCACCAGGGGGCATGATGTTCTCTGCACGACGACGTTCGATGTGCCGGGCTATGAGATCGTGCGCTATCTGGGCATCGTGCGCGGCATCACCGTGCGGTCGCGCGGCCTGGGATTTCAGATCGTCGCCGGGTTTCGCCAGTTGGCCGGAGGGCAGATCAGCGAGTACGTCTCCCTCTGCGAGTACGCGCGCGAGGAGGCGCTGCAATATCTTATTACGCACGCGCGCGAACGGGGCGCCAACGCCGTCGTCGGGATGCGCTACGACGCCACCGAACTGAGCGCGGGCGTCACCGAAGTGCTGGCCTACGGAACCGCCGTCGTCATTCAGCCGGTCGGCTCTGCGCAGTCTGGTCGAGTTCTATGAGCAACGACGAACCGCCATCTCCGCACGAGGACAGGGCCGACGACCGCGCGCAGTTCGTCGCCGTCGCGCCGCTCTACGACGCCCTGATGACCGGCGTGCCATACCGCGACTGGGTGCGCTATCTGCACACTCTGTTGGACGAGCGCCACGCCCACCCGCGCCAAATTCTCGACCTGGCCTGCGGAACCGGCAACGTCTCCGAGTTGCTCGCCGCCGAGGGCTACTCTGTGACCGGCGTGGACATCGCGCCCGCCATGATCGCCGAGGCGCAGCGCAAAGCCGAAGCGCGCGGCCTGTCCATCGCCTACTTCGTGCAGGATGCGGCAGAACTCGACCTGCCGGGCCGCCGCTTCGATCTCTGCATCAGCCTGTTCGACAGCCTCAACTATATCACCGACCCGCAGCGTCTCTCTCTGGCAATGGAGCGCGTCGCCGCGCACCTGGCTCCCAACGGCCTCTTCATCTTCGATCTGAACACCGAGTTCGCCCTGCGCAACAAGTTCTTCGATCAGGACAACCTGCGCAGTGGCGAGCGCCTGCGCTACGACTGGGATAGCGACTACTTTCCCCTGACCCGCCTCTGCCGCGTGCGGATGCGCTTCTGGTACCGCGAGGACAATGGGCAGGAGCGCGCTTTCGAGGAGATACACTGGCAGTACGCCTATCGTACCGACGAGATACTCGCCCTGCTGCGCGCCGCCGGGTTCGATGACATCACCCCCTACCAGGCATATACCCTCCGCCCGCCCAGCCGCGTTTCGGATCGCATCTTCTATGTCGCCCGCAAACCCTGATTCTTTACGCTTCCCCATGTCGGCTGTCATAAACCGCGCGCAGAGCAGGAATTCGCTCCTTGCGCGTGCAACTATGTGCCTGACCCCTGCCCACCGCCACAAGGGGCCGGGGCAGGAAAAACAGGTATAATGCAGGACAGCAGCGCGGCATGAACGCCCGTTCGGTCCCAGTACAGACGTGATGCCAGAAGGAGGACGAACATGGTGTGTCCCAAGTGTGGTCAAGCGAATGCAGACAACCTCAACTTCTGCACGGCGTGCGGCCAGAAGTTGGAAGCGCCTTCGGCGTCGAGCGCCGGAGCCATCCCGGTCAATCCGCCGCGCGCGGGCGCGCCCGCTCCTACAGGCAGCGTGCCGCCTTCGCCCACTCCGGGCGTGCCGCCGTTGCAGGCCCCGAACTACGCCCCGCCGCCTGCCGCGCCCTTATCGGCCCCGGCTCCGCTCTATACCCCGCCGAGCGGCCCGCAGTCGCTGACAGGCGAACCGCTGCCGCCGCCCGTTGCGCCCGCGCCGATGCAGTGCCGGGTCTGCGGCACGGTGCTGACCCCGCGCGACTATAGCTGTCCGCGCTGTAACACGCCCGTCGGCATGGTCGCCAACCCCAACGACCCGACCGCCGCTTCCTATGTCCCCACGGGTTATGCTCCCATCATCGAAAACACGTCCGGGCAAAAAGGCAGCGTTCCGCCAGAGTTGCAGGGGGGATGGAACTGGGGCGCTTCCTTTTTGACGCTCTTCTGGTGCATATCACATCGTGTCTGGTGGCCGCTTCTTGTAGGATTGGGAAGCGTGGGCGTCTGGATCATTCTCATAGCTGTGGTTATGGCCGCCGCCATGTCTTCGCCAGGCAGTCCGCCGACCTACATCCTGATTTTGCCCGTTGGCTACCTGATTATCTGGATCATCAACCTCGTTCTGTTTATCTTGCTGGGCATTCGCGGCAACTCGCTGGCCTGGCAACATCGCCGCTTCGACAGCGTGGAGCATTGCCGCACGGTGCAGCGAATATGGGCAAAGTGGGTCTTAGGGCTGTTTCTCGCCGCAGTAGCTTTCTGGTTTGCCATGTTTATGCTTACTATCGTGGCCGGTGTGGCAAGTGCGCCACGCTAATTTTGTTTGTAGAGAGGAACGTTTCATGAGCATTTCACAGAGGGCGCGCAACACGGCCCCCTCCCCGACTCTGGGCATCACCGCCAAAATCAATGCCCTCCGCGCGCAAGGCGTTGATGTGGTCGGCTTCGGCGCGGGCGAACCTGACTTCGACACGCCCGACCACATCAAGCAGGCCGCCATCGAGGCGCTGAACGCGGGCTATACCAAATATACGCCCAGCAGCGGCGCGGTAGACCTCAAGGACGCCATCATCGCCAAACTCGCCCGCGATAACGGCCTGAACTATCAGCGCGAGAACATCATCGTCTCCGCAGGGGCCAAGCACTCGCTCTATAACGTGATGCAGGCGCTCCTCGATCCCGGCGATGAAGTCCTCATTCCCGTGCCGTACTGGGTCACCTACCCGGAACAGGTGCGTCTCGCCGAAGGCAAGTCCGTCTTCGTGCAGACCGCGCCGGAAGACGACTTCATGCCGACCGCCGACGCTGTGCTTGAGGCCATCACGCCCCGCACAAAGGCGCTCATCCTGAACTCGCCTTCCAATCCGACGGGGGGGGTCGCCTCTCGCAAGACCGTCGAGGCGCTGGCCGAACTCGCCGTGCGGCACGACTTCTATCTCATCAGCGACGAGATCTACGAGAAGCTGCTCTACGACGGTCGGAAGCACGTCAGCCCCGGCGCACTCAGCGACGCGGTGTTCCAGCGCACCATCACCATCAACGGCTGCTCCAAAGCCTACTCGATGACCGGCTGGCGCATCGGCTATGCCGCCGCTGCCGATAAAGAACTGGTCGCCGCGATGGGCCGCCTGCAAGACCAGTCCACCTCGAACCCGACCTCCATCGCGCAGAAGGCCGCCGTCGCTGCGCTCAACGGGCCGGAAGAGCCGGTCGAGGCGATGCGCCAGGCTTTCGAGGAGCGGCGCGATCTCATCGTCGAGAAGCTGAACGCCATTCCCTGCGTCACCTGCCGCGCGCCCGGCGGCGCGTTCTATGCCTTCCCGAACATCGGGCAGGTTCTCGGCAGAAGGGCCGGAGAGCGCGTCATCCAGGGTTCCGACGACCTGGCCGACTACCTGCTCACGGAGTTCCACGTTGGGGTCGTTCCCGGCTCCGGCTTCGGGGCCGACGACTATATCCGCCTCTCCTACGCCACTTCCCGTGAAAACATCCTCAAGGGACTGGAGCGTATTGACGCGGGCATCCGCAAACTCGAATAGAGGTGGATTTCACCACCCGCTGCGCTAGAGACACGGAGACACGGAGAAAAACAGGAGAATGACGGAAGGCGCTCCTTTTTTCTGCTTCTGCTTTTCTCCGTGATTCCTCCGTGCCTCTGTGCCTCTGTGGTTCCAATATGAATGATGGGCTGGAAAAACTACAGCAGCGGCTCGGCGTGCGGTTCAAAAACATACACTATCTGCAGCGCGCCCTGACGCATCGCTCTGCCGCTACCGACAATGCTTTGGAGAGCAACGAGCGCCTGGAGTTCCTGGGCGACTCGGTCGTGGGCCTGGTCGTCTGCGAGAACCTGTTCCGCCGCTATCCCGACTATAGCGAAGGCGACCTGGCGAAGTCCAAAGCCTATATCGTCAGCGAACCGGCGCTGGCCGCCGCAGCGCAGGCGCTTGGACTGGAAGAGTTCGTCGTGATGAGTTCGAGCGAGGCGGCGTCCGGGGGACGGCGCAGGCGTTCCATCCTGGCCGATGCGTTCGAGGCCGTCGTCGCCGCCATCTATCTCGACTGCGGCATTCGCGCCGCGCGCCGCGTGGTACGGGACGCCCTGCTGCCTGCTCTCGAAGAGGTCATCACCGATCAGCACCGCCGCGACTACAAGTCCTCGCTGCAGGAGCATACGCAGGCCCGCGCGCATCTGGCTCCGCTCTACCGCATCGTCAGCGAAGAGGGCCGCGAACACGAGAAGGTCTTTACCGCGCAGGTTCTGGTCGGCGAGCGGATCATCGGAGAAGGGGCGGGCCGCAGCAAGAAGGAGGCCGAGCAGGCCGCCGCGCAAAACGCGCTGGATCAACTCTCTCTCCATTTCCCCGAACCCGCTGCCGAAGCCGCGCCGCCCGACGTGAAAAACGGGGTACAATAGATTTCTGTTTGAAGCGAGATGAAGGAGAACCCCCGTTAGATGGCAACGACCGATAAGCCCGCCGCAGACATCGGCGTTTTCGGCGGCAGCGGATTCTATTCTCTGCTGGAGAACGTGCGCGAAGTCAGAATAGATACGCCCTATGGCGCGCCCAGCGACAGCGTCTTTCTGGCGGAACTGGAGGGCAAGCGCGTCGCTTTTCTGCCCCGGCATGGCCGCCACCACACCATTCCGCCCCATGCGATCAACTATCGGGCGAACCTGTGGGCGATGAAAGAACTCGGCGTGCGCTTTCTCATCAGCCCGTGCGCTGCCGGAAGCCTGCAAGCCCATGTCGCGCCGGAGCATTTCGTCGTCTGCGATCAGTACGTAGATCGCACGCGCGGGCGCAAAGACACGTTTTATGATGGGCCGGGCGTCTATCATGTCAGCAGCGCCGAACCCTACTGCCCGCACCTGCGTCGGCTTGCTATCGAGGTCATCAAGGAGCAGGGCATCACCGTCCACGAGAAGGGGACCGTCGTCGTGGTGCAGGGGCCGCGCTTCTCCACGAAAGCGGAGAGTCGTTGGTATATGCAGGCCGGCTGGGAAGTCATCAACATGACGCAGTACCCGGAAGCCTATCTCGCGCTGGAACTGGCGATGGCGGTGGTGAACATCTCTCTCATCACCGATTACGATTCGGGCCTGGCGGCGGAGGAGGCGGTCGCGCCGGTGACGCAGGAGGAGGTCTACGCCGTCTTCCTGAAAAATGCCGAACGCATCAAGCGCGTCGTTATCGAACTGATCCGGCGCATTCCGCTCGATCTGGATAGTCCCTGCCATCACGCGCTCGACCATGCCAAAGTCGGCGGGTAGGTCATTTAGCCGCAAATGAACGCGAATAAAAACCACCATCCGGGCATTTAATCTGTGTCCATCTGTGTAGTCTGTGGATGCTAATGCTTTTCATTTGCGGTTGATCTTCAAGGAGGCTCGCAAGCGAGATGCGGATAGGAATGCAAGACAGGCCGTTGCAGACGGTGAAATGGGTGAATGGCAAAGTCCGCCTCATTGATCAGACCGCGCTGCCGGAGAAGCTGCAATATGTCGAGCTGACGGACTGGCGCGATGTCGCCGAGGCCATCCGCACGATGGTCGTGCGCGGCGCGCCCGCCATCGGGTGCAGCGCGGCGCTGGGCATGGCGCTCGGCGCGCGGGGCATCATCGCGGAGAACCGGGAGGCTTTCTTACGCCGCGTATCCGGCATCGCCGAGACCTTCCGCGTCGCCCGCCCGACCGCCGTCAATCTCGGCTGGGCCATAGACCGCATTCTCGATGTCGCGCAGAACACCGAGGGCAATCCGGTAGACCTGAAGGACGCCATCCTGAGCGAAGCCATCAAGATGCTCGACGAGGACATCGAGAGCAACCGGCGCATGGGCAAGTACGGCGCGGCGCTGCTTTCGGATAACGCCAACGTCCTGACCCACTGCAACGCGGGCGCGCTCGCCACCGTCGGCTACGGCACGGCGCTCGGCGTCATCCGCGCCGCCGTCGAAGAGGGCAAAAAGGTTCACGTCTACGCCGACGAGACCCGGCCCCGCCTGCAAGGGATGAAACTGACCGCCTGGGAACTGGCGCAGGACAACATTCCCGTCACGGTGATCGCCGATAACATGGCCGCCAGCCTGATGCGGCAGGGCAAAATAGACTGCGTCGTGGTCGGAGCCGACCGCATCGCCTCCAACGGCGACACGGCCAACAAGATCGGAACCTATGGCGTCGCCGTCCTTGCCAGGCACCACAACATTCCGTTCTACGTGGCCGCGCCGTTCTCCACCATTGATATGAAGCTGGCGAGCGGCATCCAGATTCCCATCGAGCAGCGCGAGACGGTGGAGATGACCCACATCGAGGGCATCCGGGTCGCGCCGGAGGACGTGCCGGTGCTGAATCCCGCGTTCGACATCACGCCTGGCGAACTGGTCACGGCGTTCATCACGGAGCAGGGCGTCATCGAGCCGCCCTACGAGACGACGCTGGCGCAGCACGCCAGGCAGGCCGAGCGAGAGGTCGTCGGCGCAGGCCGCTAATACTTTGCGGAAGGAGACTTTTTGAATGGGCAAGCTACTCGCCGAGAGCCTGGTGCGCGATGTGCCGGATTTCCCCCAGCCGGGCATCCTGTTCAAGGACATCACCCCGGTCATGCAGGACTATGCCGCGCTGCGCGAGGTCACGCAGCATCTCGCGGCCTGGGCCAAAGAGAAGAAGGTGGATGCCGTCATCGGCATCGAGGCGCGCGGATTCGTCTTCGGCGCTCCGGTCGCCCTGGAGGTCGGCGTGGGGTTTGTTCCTGTGCGCAAGCTGGGGAAACTGCCGTACAACCGTGTCGCAGAAGAGTACGCGCTGGAGTATGGCACGAACACGGTCGAGATGCACGCCGACTCGATCCAGCCCGGCGAGCGCGTCGTCATCATTGATGACGTGCTGGCGACCGGCGGCACGGCGGCGGCGGCGGCGCGGCTGGTGGAGAAGCTGGGCGGCGTCGTGGCCGGTTTCGGCTTCCTTATCGAACTGGGCTTTCTGGAAGGCCGTAAAGTCCTCAGTGCCTACGATGTCCACACGCTCCTGCGCTACGAATAGGGCAGAGCGCGGCGGTTTCCGCCGAAACGCCTGACGGATCAGACAGCGACGGGGCCGGACAGAGGATCGTCCGGCCCCGTAATCGTGCGTCCCTCATACTGCGGGAATTTTACCCATTGGTTCGCGTATCCACCCTATTCGATTTTGCGCGCTATGAAATTTTCTTATCGCTATTTGGTTGTCCCTATGCGATTGTTCGATATTCGATTGTGCGCGTTATTCGGTTATCCCTATTCGGTTGTCGTGGCTCTATCTTCGGTTGTCAATCGGCCCATCCTTAGCCTGAGAACCTCTGAAAAATTACCGGGTTCACTCTACAATACGCACCAGACGCCCGCTTGATTTCAGAAAATCTGCGCCCGCTCGTGTGAATTTCGTCACACCGGCTATCTGGTACAATAGGAATGAAACCGCCTTGAGGAGGGAAGGCTACGCTATGTCCAGGCCGCTGTTTTTCTACTCGGATGCCCTGCTGCACTACGACATGGGGCCGCAGCACCCCATGCAGCCCCGCCGTCTCCGCATGACCTACGACCTGCTGGACAGCTACGGCGCGTTCGCAACCGGTCTGGAGGTCGTCGAACCGGAACTGGCGGCCTGGGAAGATGTCCTGACCACACATGATCGCGACTTTCTGGAGGCGCTCAATCGGATCAGCAGCGGCGACTACTTCCCCGGCGCGCACCGCTACGGCTTCGGAACCGGCGATAACCCCATCTTCCCCGGCATGTACGAGGCGGCTCTGCGGTATACGGGCGGCTCTGTAGACGCGGCGCAGGCGGTGATGGACGGCGCGGGACAGGTCGCCTTCAACATCTCCGGCGGGCTGCACCACGCCCACTATGACCGGGCCGCAGGATTCTGCATTCTCAATGATTGTGCGGTCGCCCTGCGCCGCCTGCGGCAGAAATACGCCCGCGCCGCCTACGTGGACATAGACGTGCATCATGGCGATGGCGTGCAGGAGTCCTTTTACGACGATCCGACCGTGCTGACCGTCTCGCTGCACCAGAGCGGGCGCACGCTGTTTCCAGGAACGGGTTTCACGGATGAGATCGGCGTCGGGCCGGGGGAGGGCTACAGCGTCAATCTGCCGTTTGCGCCCTATACGACCGATGAGATATGGCTCGGCGCGTGGCGGGAGGCCGCGCTGCCCATCCTGCGCGCCTTCGACCCGGACGCCATCCTGCTGCAGATGGGAACGGACGCGCACTTCCTCGACCCGCTGGCGCACTGCTGCCTGACGGCGCAGGGCTGGCTCGAAGCGGTCAAGGACGTGCAGGCGCTCGACAAGCCCATCGTCGCGGTCGGGGGCGGGGGCTACAACATGACTACCGTACCGCGCATGTGGACGCTGGCGACCGCGACGCTCGCAGGACTGGCCCTGCCGGACACCGTGCCGAACTCCTATCCGCACCAGGGAGAGATTCCCACGCTCACCGATCATGTCTCGCCGGAAATGGACACGCGCGACCTGGAACACGCCCGCCGCGCCGCCGATCAATCGGTGGCAGAGATCAAGCAGCTTCTCTTTGCGCGGTATGATTTGACCTAACCCCCCGTCCCCCTTCCCTCATTCGCTTCGCAGGGAAGGGGGTGACGGCAACGTTCGTCTTCGTATCTGGCCTTCCTTTCCTACAGATGGGAAAGACAAGCCCAAGTACAACGGCGAAGACTTCCGACACCCCCTTCCCTAGCGAGGTACGAGCGGGTAGGGAAGGGGGACGGGGGGTTAGGTCAACAAGAATCCCATGAAACCACCTCTCTGCTTCCTGATAACGCTCTTTCTGTCAGGCGGTCAGCTGGCGGCCGGAGCGCAAAATGCGCCGCAGACGCCGACCGCTCCGCAGAAGCCGAACAGCCAGAGGCGCGTGCGGGAGCCGGAGACCGGCCCGGCGAAGAACTTCCTGGAGATACGGCGGCGAACCCGGCTCTGGCGCGGCAAGCTGCCGTTCCGCAACGTCGGCGCGAACATCCCCGATCTGTTCGAGCAGTTCCTCTATGGGAAGGATGCGAAGGCGATCCGCGCGCTGAACGACGCGCAGGCGGCGGGCATCCGCTTTGTGCGCTGCTGGGGAACGACCTGGGGGCCGGACAATTTCGGCCTCTTCACGACCGACCGGGCGCGCTGGATGGGCGCGTTCGACCGGATGCTCGCCGCCGCCGACAACGCCCGCATCACCGTCGTCCCCTCGCTGCTGTTCAACATCAACATGCTGCCGGAATATGTACGGCGCACGACCGGCAAAGACGAGCAGGTGGGCGATCTCCTGACGCCCGGTTCCGCCTCCAATACCCTGGCCGTCAACTATGTCACCGCGATGGTCGCGCGGTACAAGGACGACCCGCGCGTGCTGTTCTGGGAGATAGGCAACGAGTATAATCTGGAGGCCGACCTGTCCGCGCAATGGAAGAAGCGCCCGGCCAACCAGATACCGACCTCCGACCAGATACGCGCCTTCCTCATCCAGATCGCCACGCTGATCAAGCGGATAGACAAGAAGCACCTCGTTACGTCGGGCAATGCGGATATGCGCCCCTACGCCTGGCACATCCGGCAGGCGATGCTGGCCCACCGCACTGCCCCCGACCCGAACGACTACCCGATGGACTGGACGCAGGACAGCTTCCCGCAGTACGTCGAGATGCTGCGCTTCTTCAATCCGCCGCCGCTCGACCTGCTCAGCGTGCATCTCTATCCGACCAGCCAGGCGGATACCCCGCACTGGCTCTACAAGAACGACACGGTCGCGGCGACGCTGCCCTGGGTCCGCACCGTCAGCGATCTCATCGGGATGCCGCTGTTCGTGGGCGAGTTCGGGCAGGAAGTGATGGCGGACGGCAAAGAGGCCGCGATGCTCTGGAGTACGGACTTTCTGCGTCGGATGGCGATGGGGGCCGCGCCGATCGCGGCGGTCTGGGCCTGGGAGTTCGATCAGTTCGAGCCGCCGACGCCTTCGCCCCACTCGCTCTCCCCGGAGCGCACGCCCGATTTCGTGCGCGCCCTCGGCGCCGCCAATCAGACGATTCTGGAGACCATCCTGAACCCCGACGTGCAGCGGCAGGAACGCTCCGACCGTTGACAGCGCGCACGTTGCGCCAGCCCCGCTCTGTGTTCTGCTTTTCGCGTCCGCGAGGACGCCTGGCCGAAGGCCATCGAGACGGGTACTTTCAGTACCCGGCCCGCTGAATTGAACCGCGCGCACAACAGGCAGGAGACAATCCCCTCTGCGGTGAAGTTATCTGCTGCCGCCCATAAGGGCAGGATACGCGCGATAAGGAGAAGATCATGGCAAAGCTACCGATCGGATTGCAACTCTACTCGGTGCGGGAGGATTGCGCCCGCGACCTGCCCGGCACGCTGGAGGCGGTCGCCAAGATGGGCTACGTCGGAGTCGAGTTCGCGGGCTACTACGGGCGCAACGCGCAGCAACTCCGCAAGATGCTGGACGATCTGGGCCTGCAGTGCTGCGGCACGCATATCGGCCTGGACACGCTGCTCGGAGACGCGCTGCCCGCCACCGTCGAGTTCAACCAGACGCTGGGCAACCGGTTTCTTATCGTGCCGGGGCTGGCCGAGGAGCGGCGCAACTCCCGCGCAGCCTGGCTGGAGACGGCCCGCCTGATGAACGAGATCGCCGAGCGCCTGAAGCCGCACGGGATGCGTACCGGCTATCACAATCATGGCGTCGAGTTCCAGCCGATGGACGGCGAAATGCCCTGGGACATCTTCTTCGGCAACACCAGCGCGGACGTGGTGATGCAGTTCGATGTCGGCAACGCCATGCACGGCGGCGCGGAGGCCGCGCCGTTCCTGCGCCGCTATCCGGGCCGGGCCGCGACCGTGCATGTCAAGGAGTATTCCGCCGCGAACCCGGACGCCCTGATCGGCGAGGGCGATGTGGACTGGAACGAGATCTTCAGGCTGTGCGAGAGCATCGGCGGCACGGAATGGTATATCGTCGAGTACGAGAACGCGCTCTATCCGCCGCTGAAATGCGTGGACCTCTGCCTGCAAAATCTGCGCAAAATGGGCAAGTAGCCAAAGGATGCAAGCGTTCGCCTTTGTGTCATCAGGAAGCAGATTTTGCCTGAAAACGCATCTTCGTGCTGAAATTCACATCTCCGGTGTGAACTGCTTCACAGCGCGCGCCCGCGCCATGCTGTAAGATAGGAGCGTATCCTGTTGCAGCGCGGCGCGGTTCCCTCGGATGTTTTTGCCGCGCTCCAGGATATGTAATCCAAGTCCATCCGTGTGAGCGCTTTCCTGATGGCAGGCATTTGCCGATGACCCCCTTCGGCGGATGCCTTTTTCTTTTGTCGGCGGGTTGCAGGCTCGCCTGCGGAGAGGAAACGGATGGGAAGCAAAACGCTTCTATGGCTCGTATGCGGTCTGTGCCTGTGTCTGTCCCTGGCGGCGCAGGCGCAGGAACTCAAGATCATCGTGCCTGCTTACTTTTATCCCGGCGGCGCTGGAGCGCGCGACTGGCAGCGATTGAACGCGGCGGCGCAGAAGGTTCCGCTCTGGGTCATCATCAACCCGGCCAGCGGCCCCGGCAGGCAGACCGATCCGGTCTCCAGCGCGGCTTACAAGGCGCTGCGCGCCGCGCATGGCAAAACGCTGGCCTATGTGGATACCAGCTACGCCAAACGCCCGCTAGACCGCGTCCTCAAGGACATAGATCAGTGGCTCGCTCTCTATCCGGGACAGGCCGACGGCTTCTTCGTAGATCAGATCACCTATGACGACGACCCGGCCCATCTCGACTATCTGGCGCGCGTCTATCGCTACATCAAGAGCAAAGACCGCAAATTCGTCGTGATGGGCAATCCGGGGACGAACACGCGGGAAGCCTACCTGAAGCGGCCCGTCTGCGACGCGATCATGACGTTCGAGAATTTCGCTGCCGAGTATCCCCGGTATCAGCCGGATGCCTGGGCCGCCCGCTATCGCCCCGACCGGTTCGCCCACATACTCCATAGCGCGCCGCCCTCGGAGCAAGCCCTGCGGCAAGCCCTCAAAACCATGCAGGAACGCCGGGCCGGTTGGGTCTTTATCACCGATGCCGTCTACACCAGAGAGCATCCGAACCCCTATAACCGCCTGCCGGGCTACTGGGAGCAGGAAGTGAAAGCCGTCCAGAAACTCGCCAGCCCACAGGATACGACCAGACGCGAGAAGACGGAGTGATAGGTTTCCGATGGGAAGGGGGGGAGGCAAAAAAAGCCGCCGGGCGAGCCTGGCCCGGCGGCGGAGTACCCAGGAGAAAACCGGCTGTCAAGAACTCACAGCCAAAACGAAGGTTACCGCAACACTTCGCTTCATTCTGGTTATGCCACACGGCGGCACAGATTTAACCATCTATTTGGAACTAAAGTGGTTCTGCGACGCAAAGTGTGGCGGGGTTTGTGCGCGGCCTGAAAAGGCCGGTCTGGAACTGCGAAGTCCGCCTGCGCGGACTGAGGAGGGAGCCTGCGCAGGCGGGCCTGGCAATTCCAGAACGGGGTTTCAACCTCGTGTCCAAAGACAACCACAGCTTGCGTCGCAGAACCGAGTTTGCAAAGGTTCGCGCTAAAAGACAGGCCCGCCGGAAGTCGGCGGGCCTTCGTTTATGCGGGAGATAGGGAAATCAGCCGCAATCAGTCTTCGTTCGGGACGATGTCCTTGTCGGTGAGCGTCTTCTCGGCGCCGCTAAGGACATCCGCCGTCGCGACCCGATAGGTGACTTTGATGAGACGCGGCGGCTGGCCGTGTACCTTCCAGCTCTCATCTTTGCCGTCCCAGACCGGGCCTTCGCCGCCCTGTCCTTCGATCATCTTCGTGCCTCGCATCTTCTCCCGCTTGTCCACCCAGACCCGATTCGGGTTGTCGTCCGTAAGACCTTCGCCGTTCCATCCAAAGCGGTCTTGCAAGTGCGGCGAAGTGGAGCGCGGATTGTAGGAGAGGACGATCTTGAGGTAGGGCTTGCTGAAGCTGTACATCTTCACGTCCCGGCTCATGTCCATCTCGCGCTTGAACTTGGTCTTGCGCACCGAGATGGTGTCCATCAGGATCGTCTGATCCGGCGGCACGTCGAAGGAGTTGAGGACGCCGGAGATGTCCTGCGGCTTGTAGTCCTCATCGGCGATGCGCACGTCTATGCGCGCTCCATCCGCCGAGTTGAAGCGTCCCGATATCTCGAACACTTTGGCGCGCGTGATCTTGACCACCGGCTCGAAGCTGGTGTTCCAGGGCTGCGGCCTCGGATCGCCCGGAACGGGCTGCAGCACGGCAGGATACGGCTTGCCGTAGAGCTTGGCCGTCTGGTTCACGTCCGAATGGTTGTGATCCGTATAGCGGTCATAATAGCGCTGCAGCGTGATCTCGTAGTTGTGCTTCTCCGCCGCGTAGAGCTGCTTCGTGCTGTAGTCCTTCGGGTTCTTCTTCAGGAAGTATTCGGACCGCTTCATGGCCTCTTTCCAGGCTGCCAGCGCTTCGGGAATGCGGCCCTGCTTTTCGAAAGAGTGCGCCCACGTATGGACGACGCGGAGCGGCGCGCCCCAGGGATAGTCCTCGCTATCCTTCCTCGGCGGGGTCGCCATCGCCATCTCGAAGGCGGCTTCTGCTGCCGGGAAGTCCTTGATCTTGTCGTAGTTCTGCCAGCCCTTCTCGAACTTGATCTCCCAGAGGTTCGGGTTGTTGGCGATGCCCTCGTCCAGAAGTTTCTGCGACGGCGGGATATAGCGCCGATCCGAACGCTCGGAGGAGTCCGTGAAGTTATAGGACAGGTGCCACGCGCCGGTGACGTAGACGTTATCGGCGTGCGGGTCGAGCCAGGTGATCAGGCGGACGAGCGGCAGAATGGCGTCGTAGTCGCCGCTATGGAAGAACTCGTCGCAGCGCACCCACAGGAGGCCCGCCGCCGCCTCGCGGAAGCCGAGCAGCGGCAGCAGCATGAACTCGTTGGTCAGGCCGCCGCTAAGTTGCGTGAGGCCGACTTCGCCCTTCTTCAGCTCCCTGGCGGTCGGGTCTATGGCCCGTTGCAGCGGAATGGTGAGCAGAAAAAGCGCCACGAGCGCCGCGCCCAGTATTCTGCGCCTCTGGAGGCTCTCCTGAGAATAGACTTTGGAAGCTGCCATCGTCTTACACCTCCCGGCGGTCGAAGATCAAGATCGCCAGGATCAGCAGCACCGCCGAATAGATAAAGGCGTAGGCGATGTTCTGCATAATGAAGGCGTCCACATTTTTGAGTTCGATCTGCGGGTGGATGATCGAGTTCTGGATGTTGAAGTTGCCGAAGTTGGGCAGCAGATAGTGAATCACCCGGCCCACGCCGCTCACCAGCGGGTTGCGGTTGGTCGTCAGCGACTCCGTCACCGTACTCAGGTTGCCGACCAGGAAGATGGCAAACGAGAGGAAGAAGTTGACGACCGGCGTGGCGAAGGTCGAGAAGAAGATCGCCAGCGCCGCCAGCAGCATCATCTGGAAGAAGGTCAGCATGACGCCCTTGACCATCTCCGGCGGGACTTTGTGATTCGGGCTTTGCATCCAGAGCATGGCGAGGAATACGATGCCCATCGCCGCGATGTTGACGAAGACGGTCGCGAAGCCGCCGAGGAACTTGCCCAGGACGAACTCGTAGCGTTGTACCGGCTTGGATAGCACCGTGTAGATGGTGCGCCGTTCGATCTCCACCGGGATCAGATAGATGCAGGTGACGATGGTAATGAACAGACCGGCCAGCAGGATCGCCGCCAGGCCGAGGCTTTTTAAGACCACCTGGCTGTCACGCGGATTCAAGAAGCCGAAGACGGGGCCGAGCGCGATGAGGAAGACGCCGATGACGAGGAAGATCCACATGACGCGGCGGCGCAGCGCCTCGCGCACCGTCTGTCGAGCGATTGCCAGTGCGACCATTAGATGCCCTCCTTGCGGACCGTCTCCACGAATACGTCTTCCAGCGTGCGCTTATGCGGCACGACCGAGATGATGGTGCCTTTCGCGCTCCGCACCAGGTCAATGACGGCGGTGGTCTGCTCGTTATCGTCCGAGCTGAGCCGCAGCTTGCCGGTCGGGACCGGTTCGCGCGAGCCGCTCTCGTCGGTGTGGTCGTAGACCGGCTCGACGATGGGGACGAGGGCTTTCAGCTTGTCCATGACGCCGTTGGTGAGTTCCTTCCCCTGCACGATGATCTCCGTGCGCTCGCCGGCGGTCAGGTCTTTGATACGGCCCGTTGTCAGCAGTTTGCCGTTGTGGATGATGGCGACGCGGGAGCAGATCAGCTCGACATCGGCGAGTTGATGGGAGGAGAGGAAGACGGTCTTGCCTTCGTCCTTGAGGCTGGCGACGATGTCGCGCAGTTCCGCATGGGCGATGGGGTCGAGGCCGGAGGTCGGTTCATCCAGAAAGAGGAGTTTGGGATCGTTGATGAGCGCCTGAGCGATACCGGTGCGCTGGCGCATACCCTTCGAGTAGCCGCGCACGCTGCGTTTCCAGGCGTCCGGCTGGAGGCGTACCTTCTCCAGCGCGAGTTTGACGCGGCGGCTCCGCTCCGGCTCCGGGATGCGGAACAGACGGGCGTAGAAGTCCAGCAGGTCCCAGCCGGTCATCGAATCGTAGAAGTAGGTCTCTTCGGGCAGATAGGCAAGTTCGCGCTTGACATTATTGTCGCCCATCGGCCTTCCGAGAATAGTGGCATCACCGGCTGTCGGGAAAATCAGCCCGAGCAGCATCTTGATCGTCGTGGTCTTGCCCGCGCCGTTGCGGCCCAGGAAGCCGAAGATCTCTCCCTCTTCGACCTCCAGGTGGAGGTTGTTGACGGCAACCACCTCCTGCTTCTGCCAGACATCCACGTACTTTTTGGTGAGGCCCTGGATTGAGATCGCAGCAGCCATTACGATAGATTCCTCCTTCCGTCTGCCTGGCGCAGACGGAAACTCCTAAATAAGAATGAAAGAGAACAAGGCCGGTTCCTGCCCAGTGGGTTCCTCCGAGAACCGTGTCGGTGCGAGAGATTTCGGACCTCCGTTCCGGTCAGGCACTCGAAATCGGCGCGCGGGACATCTGCGCGCCGAAGGTCCGAAACCCAGGTTCCAGAGTTCGGTATTCCAACAGGCGGCGGGGAGAAACTGCCGCCCGGGTCGAGGAGGCGAGCATGGCCTCAGACGCGCACGACAACAGATGCCATGCCATCGGGTATTATACCAATCCAACCTCTGTTTGTCAACTTGCCATCTTTGCGGGATTTGGCGCGCGACGCTTCCGCCCTCCCTGGCGTGGGCTGGAGGGGAAGCCGTCTCTGAGGATGCAACTCAGGAATTCCGGAATCCGCATCGCTGGTTGGAACCGTTCTCTTCTTGTACGCAAAAGTCGCCGCGATTCGTCGCAAGGTCGGGGATTTTTCTTGCGAATTGTTTCCGTCCTATGCTATAATGGCGCAGTGAGAACGCCCTGACGTCCGCCTGCCGCACAGCCCGGGGCGCGAGGAGAACGACGTCGTGAGACCCGCCCGGACGTCCGCCCGCTTCTGCCTTGCAATGTCATCGCCCACTCCACGCCACTCTGCTCTTTTTGCCGTCCTCTTTGCGTCTGTTTGCGTTCTGCTGCCCAGCCGCGCGCGCGCCGTCTCGCCCGGTTATGTCGCCGAGTCGCCCCTGATTCGCGTCGGGCTGATGCGCTTTGCGGGCGCAAGCGCCCTGACGCTGATGGCGGAACCGGGCGCGCGGCTGCTGGGGCCGGATGGGCGCGAGAGGGCTGCCGGAATGGGGCCGTGGACGATCACGGTCTCCGGGGCGGGAGCGGAAGCGGTGGACGCGCAGGGGCGCAGCCTGGGTCTGGCGGGCGCGAGTTGGCGGTTGCAAAGCGAGGACGCGGAGACGGTGCTGAGTATCGCCCCGCCAGGCGGCAGGCCGCGCCGCTATCGGGGCAGCCTGGATATTCGCCTGGTCGGGGGCCGCCTGCAGGCGGTCAACGAGGTGTCTCTGGAGACCTATCTGCGCGGCGTGGTCGCCAGCGAGATCGGGGCCAGCGCGCCGCTGGAAGCTCTGAAAGCCCAGGCCGTCGCTGCGCGCACCTTTGCGCTGCGCAGCCAGGGGAAGTGGATGACCCAGGGCTACGATCTGCGCGACTCCACCGATTCGCAAGCCTATGGCGGGGCCGACGCGGAGACGCCGGAGAGCGACCGCGCCGTGCGCGAAACTTCCGGTCTGATCCTGACCATCGCTGACCAGCCGATCTGGGCCATGTTCTGCGCGGACTGCGGCGGCGTGACGGCTCCCGGCGCGACGCCGGAGGACTGTCCGCGCTCGGTCGTGGACGCCGACGCGCACCTCCACAACACGCCCCATCATGTCTGGACGCTGCGCTTTACGCCGGAACGTCTGGCCTCCCTCCTGCGGCGCGACCCGGCCCTGCGCTGCGCGGGCCAGCTTACCGAAGTCAGCGCGCTGGCGACGGACGTTTCGGGCCGCGTGCGCCGCCTGCGCCTGGTCTGGCAGCCACCGCTCCCCTCTATAAAGAATCCCAGCCCGGCGACCGGTGACAAGACGCCGGAGACCGTGCCGACCGAAGCCCCCGTTCCCGACTTCCTGGGGGAGTACGGCCCTATTCCCCTGGAACCGCCTGCCGACATGCTTCCCGACAGCGGAACCGAGTCCCCAGCGCCCAGCGCCCAGCGCCCAGCGCCTATCGTCCGGGAGATCGGCGGCAACACGCTGCGAACGCTGCTCGGCGTGGACACACTGCGCAGCACGCTGTTCAAGGTGCGCCGCGAGCCGGATGGAGCGTTCCTGTTCGAGGGGAAAGGATGGGGACATGGGCGCGGTCTGTGCCAGCAGGGAGCCATCGCGATGGCGGCAGGGCCATCGGCCAGCGATTTCCGCGCTATCCTGCGCCGCTACTATGCCGGAGCCGCGCTGACGTATGTGCGCTATCGCAGCGCCGAAGAAGAAGAATCGGCCCTCCACCCTGTCCCTCCCCCCAAGAACAGGGGGAGGGAAGACCTACCCCCCGCCCCCCTCCCTAAAGGGAAGGGGAGCCAGAGCGATAGCTTATCCCCCGCTTCCAACTCGCCCCAGAGTGTAATGGGACGGCAACACCGGCGCACTGACGGTTCCCTCCCCCTGTTCTTGGGGGTCGCAAAAGCCGTCCCGAATCGTTCCGGAACAGGCGGCTCTTGCAGTGGGTCAGGGAGGGGGACTTCTCTTTCCGGGAAGGAGGCACGCGGTGGCCGCTAACCCGGAGTTTGCCGAAGCCGTCATGGAGGCCCTGCGGCGGCGCGGGCGTACCGTCGTGCGGGTGCAGGGCCGGAGCATGTACCCCGTTCTGCGCAACGGCGCGCGGGTCGAGATACAGCCCGTCGCCTACGATGAACTCGCTATCGGCGACCTGGTCGTTTTCTGTGATGGGCGCGGCATCGTCTGCCACCGCCTGATCGCGAAAAAACACCGCCTCTGCTATCTCAAAGGCGACACCAACCTCTGGGCGGACCCACCTGTCATCTGGCCGCAGGTGTTGGGCCGGGTCACGCGCCTCATAGATGCGGAGTTCCGCATCCGCTCGCTGGATACTCCCCGCCAGCGCAAGCGCGCCGCGCTCCTGGCGCGTTTCTCCTACCCCTACGCTATCTACTTCAACCTGCTGCGCTACCTGGGCCGCTGTCGCTGGTGGGCGCGCGGCATCGAGTGGGGCGATTGAGTCCTGCTTGAGGACCAGGACGAACCTAAACGTATCCGCCTTTCGTGCCGCCGAATGGAGCCATCCTCCGTTTTATAGAAAACGCTTCCTGCAACTCGATGTGAAGGCCGTAAAGAGTTCGCTTTTCGCCCGGCGGCTGTAGTGCTATTTTTGTACGGTATGCGCCGATAGAACATCTGATGAACGGCCTGGCGTGAAGGCCGCAAAGAGTCTGCTATACTCCTCCAAACTGACAAAAATGGGCGAAGAGAGACTCGAACTCCCGGCATCTTCGGTGTAAACGAAGCGCTCTACCGACTGAGCTATTCGCCCCGATCCCTCACGCAAAACAATATACCCCCCGGCGTGTCCTTTGTCAATGGCGGAGCTAGGCGTCAGTAATGCCGAGGCTTCCGATTTGCCGCTCTGTCTTGACTTTTAGCGGTTGCGCGTGCTACTCTCCCTGTGCCATCGGGAAATCGGATTCTTGCGCTCCCTCTTCTGTTGCGCCCGACAACGCGGAAACGTCCTGGACGCGAAGTTGCGTATCAATGAGGGAGGTCTCTCTCATTTTTTCATTCCCTGGAGTCAATACTATATCATCATGGCAAATGCGAACTCTTCCGTCCCTCAAACCGAGCTGCCGGACTGGTGGCAGCGTGAGAAACAGCGGCGTCAACTCCTGTTCCTGGTCTTTCTGGGCGCCGTCCTGCTGCTGATCGGCTATTTCTACTGGGCTGCCAGCACAGCGGGCGTGCGCGTCGGCGTCATTGACTTCGATACGACCGACTATATCTCTTTCGTGCGCCGGGAGAAAGACGGCAACACGACGCTCTACGTGATGCGCGCGGATGGCTCCGGCCTGCGCCGCATGACCGACGCGGAAGACAAATCCGGCAAGGAGACGCCCGTCTGGACGATGGATGGCAGCCATCTGATCTATGTCTCCAACCGCAACGATCCGCGCACCTGGCAGGTCTATATCGTCGGCGGCGGCGAACCCAGCCAGCTTACCTACGGAACCGGCAACAAATCCGCGCCGGTGGTCAGTCCCGATGGCAAACGGGTCGCCTTCATCACGCAGGGCGCCATCAAGACGATGCTGCCTAACGGGCAGGATGTCTATCAGTTGATGCCGGTTCCCACCGCAGGCGAGGGCGCGGGCGAAGAGGGAGCGACCCGGCCCAATATGGATGCGGCCACCAGCATTCGCGGGCCTTTCCGCACCGTCTCGCTCTCCTCGGACGGGAGCGGCTGCGCGGGCGTCAAGGAACTGAGCGGAGAGGAGTCGTCGGAAGGCTCGGAAATAGCGCTGGGCAACCAGGCGGCGTTCGTCATTCCTCCCGGCGGCGACCGGTCGCTGGTGCTGGATACGGGGCGCGAAGTCGGCGTGGCCTGGGAGCCGAACGGCAAGCGGCTGGCAAGCGCCTTTGCCGGACTCCAGGAGCGAGGCGCGAGCCAGAAAAACCTGCCCGCCAGCGGCATCGTTCTCTGGAACTTCGAGAACCCACAGAAGCCGCAGCCGCAGCCCGTCTTTGTCGCGGCAGAGCATACAGTCGAGCCGCGCAATGTCGCCTGGGCGCCGGACGGCTCCAAGATCGCGTTCGAGGTCTGGCGCGTCAAGGGCGAGGAAGACCGCAAACTCCTCGGAATCGTCGTGATGGCGGTCAGCAAGAACTTCGGCATCCGCATAGATAACGCGCAACAGGCCGATGCGTTGGGCCAATCCGATCGCCTGATGGTCAAGGCGACGCCCGATGCCCGCCCGCAGCGTCCGCTCTGGTCGCCGGACGGCACGCGGCTGCTCTATGAGGTCACCCGTAAAGACGGCAAGCACGACATCTGGATCATCAATGCCGACGGCACCGACCCCATCAATCTGACCAACGGAGAGAAGGACGGCACGGACAACGTGCAGGCTTCCTGGTCTCCGCGCCGCAAGTAAAAACGTTTGACCTCCCCCCAACCCCCTCCTTCGTAAGGAGGGGGAGCCAGTTGTTGGCCCCTCCTTCGTAAGGAGGGGGAGCCAGTTGTTGGCCCCTCCTTCGTGAGGAGGGGGAGCCAGTTGTTGGCCCCTCCTTCGTGAGGAGGGGGAGCCAGACCAGTCTCACTCCCCTGGTGAAGGAGAGAACGAACGACTTGCGGTTCCTTCCCCTTGCGAAGGGGAGGAGGACTCATGTGGAACTCCCTCCCCTTCGCAAGGGGAGGGTTGGGTGGGGTCAGGAGACGCCTCTCTTTACCTGATCCCTGCTTTTCTGGCCCTTCCACGCCGGGGCCGTATCCTCAAACGAAAGGAGGTCCCGACGCGCATGTTGGGCCGCCACGCGCGGCGGCTTCGCGGTCGCCTGCCCAAAAGCCAACTCCTGATTCTGCTCTCTGTCCTCGGCCCCGGCATCATTACCGGGCTCGGCGGCAACGATGCCAGCGGCATCTACGGCTATTCGCTGGCAGGCGCGCAGTATCAGTATCAGATGCTGTGGGTGCTAGCGCTGTCGACGATCAGCCTGGGCGTCTGCCAGGAGATGGGCGCGCGGATGGGCGCGGTCACGGGCAAAGGGCTGGCCGATCTGATCCGCGAAGAGTACGGGGTCAAGGTGACACTGTTTGCGATGGGCGCGCTGCTGCTCGCCAACTACGCCACGACGGTGTCGGAGTTTGCCGGAATCACGGCGGCCATCGAGGTCTTTGCCTCGCCTTCCACTCGCTGGTTCATTCTCCCCGGCGTGGCCGCAGGCGTCTGGCTGCTGGTCACACGCGGCGATTATCGGCGGCTGACCCGCATTCTGCTCTGGGCTTCCCTCGTCTATGTGGTCTATGTCGCCTCCGCGTTCCTGGCGCATCCGCCCTGGAAAAAGGTTCTGCTTCAGACGTTCTGGCCCGGCAGCCTGCGCCTCGACAATGCCTACGTTTTCATGGTCATCAACCTCATCGGGACGACCATCACGCCCTGGGGCCTGTTTTATGTGCAGTCGTCAGTGCGCGACGGCGGCATCCGCGCTGAAGAGTACGGTTACACGCGCCTGGATGTGCTGACGGGCGCGTTCGCGTCCAACCTGGCCGCCTTCTTCATCGTTGTCTGCTGCGGCGCGACGCTCTACCATCCGGGGCATCCGCCGAACTTCGACGACGCCGGGCAGGTCGCCCGGGCGCTCCGTCCGGTCGTGGGCCATCTAGCGACGCTGCTGTTTGCCGTGGGCCTGTTCAACGCTTCCTGTTTCGGCGCGATTATCGTTCCCCTCTCGACGGCCTATGCCATCACGGAGTCGCTGGGATGGGAGTCGGGATTAGGGCGGCGCGCGCGGGAAGCCCCTCTGTTTATCGGCGTGTTCACCTTTCTCATCGTCGTCTCGGCCCTGACGGTGCTGTTCGGCGGTAGGAACCTGACCTTCCTCATCATCCTGCCCAATATCGTCGGCGGCATCCTGCTGCCCATCATCCTCGTCCTGATGCTGCGCCTCATCAACGATAAGCGGCTGATGGGCGCCTACACGAACAGCCGCCTCTATAACGGGGTCGCCTGGATCACCACCATCGCGCTGATTCTCCTCTCCTTCGCGCTCCTGGCGCAGAATCTCATACCCGGCCTGTAGACTGGTATACTGTAGAAGAGACGCCATCAGGCTCCTTATACAGTATGCCTCGCCCATGAGTATCCAACCGGAATGAAGCTTAAGTTCTCCAGTGCTGTCTTTCTTATCCTTGCCTTGCTCGGCTGCGGGCCGCGACGCGACGACCTCGGCCCTGTCTCCACG
>Ga0070741_10003942_pt1 | contig 35576 bp, 29 predicted proteins | sample Coa_R1_4_FD_66440 | JGI IMG/M metagenome (GOLD analysis project Ga0070741, IMG submission 66440) | Surface soil microbial communities from Centralia Pennsylvania, which are recovering from an underground coalmine fire - Coalmine... | ecosystem: Environmental > Terrestrial > Soil > Unclassified ... | reverse complement strand
CCTCTGGGGTGCTGGTGGGGGTTTCTCAAACTGGCGACCCCACCGGCAATTGGAATTTATACAAAGTTGCGGTTGACAGCACCAACCAGCACTTTTGCGATTTCCCAACCCTGGGTTTCAACAAGACGTGGATTGTGGTGATGTGCAACGTCTTTGCCAACGCCTCGACTTCAAACTTCTTCGCCGGCAGCATTTACGTCTTTGACAAATTCAATCTATACAACCACGGTAATGGGGCGCACACCGTGCTCGATACCGGCGGCGACAGCAACGTGACTCCGGCCATCACCTACGATAATGATGTCTCGACCGAGTATCTGGTCGAGGAATTCAACGGCAATATGAACGGAGTAGGGATGATGCGGCTGTGGGCCATCAACGGTCCGGCAGGGGCGCCCGCACTTTCAACCGTGGCCTTTCCTGCGACATTGCTGAACTGGGATGAGCACGGCACCGCCAATTTTGCGCCGCAATCAGGCAGCGCTACCGGCATTGATACCGGCGACGCCCGCATCGGCAATGTAATTTACCGCAACGGCAGTTTGTGGACCGCGCACCCGGTTTATCTTCCTTGCTGTGCTGCTTCGAATCCGCCGCATCCGCCGAACCGAAGCGCAATCCAGTGGTGGCAAATCAATACCAACGGCGATGTGGTGCAACGCGGCCTGATTGACAATCCTGATGGCAGCTTCTTCCGTTCGTATCCCTCCATCGCAGTGAACCGGTACAACGATGCTTTGATTGGATACGCGCGCTTCTCGCCTAATGAGTTTGCCAGCGGATTTTATTCGTTTCGCGCCGATTCAGACCCTCTTAATACGCTTCAGGGCGAAGCCACGCTCAGGGCCGGCGAGGCGACCTATGTGAATGAGGGCAGAAGCGGCACAAGCAATCGTTGGGGAGACTACAGCAATACGGCCATTGACCCGGCCGACGATACGTCTTTCTGGACCATTCAGGAGTATGCCGCCTCACCCAGCAGCACGTGGGGAACTTGGTGGGGCCAGATTGTGCAGCCGCCCGTCAATTTTCAGGTCAGCTTCATTCCCTCCAGCACCACCCTGACCGCTGGTGTGGCGCTGGCCGATTTAGCCGTAACCGCCATCGATTCCCAGGGACATCTCGTTAGTAATTACAGGGGCACGGTGCACTTTACCAGCAGCGATCCCCTGTTCGCGATGGCCGATTACACGTTTTCAGCTTCCGACAGCGGTACGCATCACTTCTCTGGCGTAACGCTGTTCAAGGCGGGCCCGCAAACCATTTCGCTCAACGACGCAGCAAATTCTCTTCAGGCCACCTTGAATTTTATAGTTGTGCCCGGACCAGCCAGCACTCTTGTCATCAGTGGTCCGGCCACAACCGTTGCGGGAACCGCTTACAACTTTTCTGTCACCGCGCAAGACGCCTTTCAGAACACGATCACCAGCTATGCTCGCACCGTGCAGTTTTCCAGCAGTGATCCTATAGCGACTCTGCCGGGGAGCTATACGTTCAATCCGGGCGTTGACCATGGCGCCCATAACTTCAGCGCAACGCTTAGCCGCGCGGGGCAGCAGAGCATCACTGTGTCTGATGGAAGCCTTCAAAGCAGCATTAATGTGAACGTGACGCCCGCGGCCGCCAATCACCTGCTCGCCAGCGCACCGGCGAACGTGACGCGCACCAAGGCGTTTACAGTCACGGTGACGGCATTCGACCCATTCAACAATATTGCCACCGGGTATGCCGGCACAATTCATTTCACCACGAGTGATGCTTCCCATACCCTGCCGGGAGACTATGCCTTCACCGCGGGCGACCGGGGAAGCCACTATTTCATCAACGGCGTAACCTTGAACACGTTTGGCAGTCAGAATGTAACTGTGACCGACACGGTAATGAGCTCGCTGACAAGTACAACACCAGTCAACGTCATGCATCTGAGCGGCACGGCAAGAATTGTACGTGTGCGTCTGGGACAGCCGTTTACTTTGGTCCTTGGCAACTTTAGCGAAGACGCGGCGGGTACGCCATCGGCCAGCGTTGATTGGGGAGACGGCAGTGGCGCGACTACGGGGAACATTCAGCCGGATGGTTCAGGAGGATACAACGTGACCGGTAGCCACACATTTGTAGCGCCACCAGAACATCCGGTCGTGGTCAGCATTGCAGATACTGCGAATAGCTACTCCACGGTCGTTGACGTGACTATACGCATGTGGCCGAAGACAGAATCTCATTAAGAGCATCTTGTGATTTTGAAAAATCTGCGTTTATCTGCGTCAATCTGCGGCTGAAGTTTTTGAAATTCCTTGGTGCCCTTTGTGGTTAGAACTTTAGGCTGAAACCGCTTGATATTCCTCGTAAGCGCCCTTGAAGTCCACAATCTTGTGGTCCTCAAAGTGCCAAATTCTGGTTGCCACTTCGTCAATCACATCATGGTCGTGAGTTACCAACAGTATTGTTCCCTGATAACGCTGCAGAGCGATGTTAAGGGCGTTGATCGATTCCAGATCCAGGTGGTTGGTGGGCTCATCCAGAACCAGCACGTTCGGCTTCTGCAGCATCAGCTTGCAAAAAATCAGCCGGGCGGCTTCGCCTCCGGAAAGGTTATTGGTCAGCTTGTTGCCTTCATCGCGGGCAAAGAGCATTTGGCCCAGCAATCCGCGAATTTCTTCATTCGAGGCGCTGGTGTCCCACTGATACAGCCAATCGAACACGGTCTTATTTTTTTCAATCAGGGTTTTATGGTCCTGGGCAAAATATCCCACTAAAGCCTCATGTCCCCAGACTGCCTTGCCGCCATCGATGAACGGACCTTCGTAGCCGCTGGTGGTTCGCAATTCGGTCTCAGGTACGGTGCCCGAATTTGCCAGCAAAGCATTCAGCAAGGTGGTCTTGCCGGCGCCGTTGCGGCCCATCAGCGCGATTTTTTCCCCGCGGATGATGCTCGCCGTAAAACCAGCGATGACCTGGTTGTCTCCATAGGACTTGGTTACATTCTCCAATTCCAGAATATGTTTGCCGGAAGGCCGCTTCAGTTCGAATTTCAGGAATGGACGTTGAATATTTGACCTTGCCAGTTCCGTCACCTGCAGGCGCTCGACTTCCTTGCGCCTTGATTGCACCTGGCTGGAGCGTGTGCCGGCGGAAAAGCGCGCAATGAATTCGTTGAGTTGCGCGATCTTCTTTTCGCGCTGTGCGTTCTGCGACTCGATCTGTGAGCGAACCTGGGTCTTGGCCATCACCATATCGTCGTAGCCGCCGGTGTAGGTGATGATAGTTTCGTAGTCGATATCGGCAATGTGGGTGCAAACGCTGTTGAGAAAGTGCCGGTCGTGCGAGATCACGATGAGCACGCCGTCATAGTTGTTCAGGAAACCCTGCAGCCAGTGGATCGAGTCCAGGTCCAGGTGGTTGGTGGGCTCATCGAGCAACAGCGCCTGCGGGTGCCCGAACAGCGCCTGCGCCAGCAGCACGCGGACTTTTTGTCCGCCTTGCAGCTCGCTCATCTTGCGGTCGTGCAGCTCGTCGGCGATATCCAGACCTTGCAGCAGGATGGCGGCATCGCTTTCGGCGGAGTAGCCGTCTTCTTCGCCCACAATGCCTTCGAGCTCTCCAAGGCGCATGCCGTCCTCGTCGGTCATCTCGGTTTTTGAATAGATCTTCTCGCGCTCTTCCATCGCCGCCCACAGGCGCTTGTTGCCCATGATCACAGCATCAATGACGCGATAGGCGTCGAAGGCAAACTGGTCCTGGCTCAGGGTGCCGAATTTCTTCGGACGCACGACGGCGCCTTTTTGCGGCTCCAACTCGCCGGTCAGGATTTTCATGAATGTCGATTTGCCGGCGCCGTTAGGGCCAGTCAGGCCATAGCGCTTGCCCGGCGTGAACGCCGTGCTGACCTCTTCAAACAGAACTTTAGCGCCGAAGCGCATGGAAACATTACTGACAGAAATCATTGGTTTTTGGGAACTGCGGGAAATTTCCGGCCAGGCGGGAACGCAGCTATTGTATTCAGAATAACATGCGGGAGCTACAGACGTCAGTTGCGGGCAGTGCTTCAATTTAAAGTAGCACCTGGCTGGCCGGGCCTTCGTGTGAGCCTGCCCCGAGGGCATCTTGCGCACGCTTTCTTGTGCGGGACATTCCAAACTGTACCACTACCATTTGCAGGAAGAATCATGGCAATCACTCTCTAAATTGACTGTTAACTTAGAGAGCGATTGCCACGATGACACCGAACAGTCAGGCGGGTTGTTGGTATAAACCGATCACATTTCCGCCCGGATCGCGGAACCTGGCGGTGATCTCAGGCGCGTCCGCGCCGATCGGCTGCACGATCTCACCGCCATTGGCAACAATTGCCTCTACGGTAGCGGCCACACTGTCTACCATGATGTAAACCAGAAGACCGGGCTTGGATGCAGGCGGACGTCCTAATACCCAGGTGCCACTTACCGCCCCCACCGTGTCATCAAAGGCGGTGCTGCCGTCACCGCGCTTTCGTGTGTTCCAGCCGAAGATCCGTTTGTAGAAATCGGCCGAGCGCGCAATGTCAGTAGCAGGCATTTCGATGTAACAAATCTTGCCGTTCGAAAATTCAGGACTCATAAAATTCTCCTTTATCGGGTGTTGTCAATTCAATTGTGGATGTTGCTTTCGCTCACAGCTCTTCCTCGTGCCGCCGTAGCAGCTCGCGGACCGAATCGCTGGCTTCCAGATCATCGGTCACCGTCGGCGCTCTCGCTCCGGCGTTGAGCAACTGTTCGACGGTGGCAACGTAGTCCCCGGTGTCACGATGCCAGCCATTCACCGAGCCATGGAGCGCGGAGCCGAGTGCGGTGATTCCGTGCTGGTTGTCATGCAGCTCAACTTTGGGACCATACCGCAGAATCTCGCGAACCATCTCCGCGTTGCCGTGCCACGCCGCCCACTGCAGCGGCGTCATGTCATATTCGCCGCGAACGTCCACTGGCCATCCCGCGGCAAGCATGAGCCGCACGGCGTTGAGATTGTTATTTTGCGCGGCATCGGCGAGCCGGCGGCGCTCCTCGGGCGAGAGTGTCGCGACCAGGTTTGGACGGCTGGCCAGCAAAGCATTGAAGATCGCCTCGTCGCCAAGTTCGTACGCTTGCGCCAGTTTGATCTCTGGCGGGCTGTGCTGCATCAGAAATTGGAAGACGTCGTCATGTCCGAAGTCGCGGGCGACCTGGTGCGGAGTTCTATTCCGGCCAAAGAGATAAATGTAGATCGTGCCGCCGCTTCGAGCGTCTTGTTTCGGGAAATATTTCTCAGAGACGCGAATTTGGATCGAGGCCGGGTGAGCGTCAAGATGGCGGCGCACCAGTTGCAAATCGCCCAGCGCGGCCGCCATGAGAATGTCGGTCCGGCAGCCATGGGACACCAGATACCGCGCAATGTCCTGACGGTCGCGTGGAAAATGACGCGCTTGAACAACGCGCAGCATGTGCTGCGCCGGCGTGGATTCGTGTTGCAGATCGCGCGCATCGATCTCGGCGCCACTTTCGAGCAAGTACTGCGCAATCTCGATGGTTGAGGCAAGGTGCAGCGGAGTCTGCCCATATGCCCCCCGCGCGCGGGCTGTGTCGGGATTCGCCTCCACCAGTTCCCGCAGCTTCTCGATCATGCCCAGCCGCGCCGCCGAGTGCGCGTCCACGATAGCGCCGCGCTCGATCAGGAACGCGGCCATTTCGGGAGCGCACTCATCCAGTACGCCGATCCCTCCTGCCCACGCTCGGCTTCTGGCATTGATATCTGCGCCGGCCGCGAGCAGCACATCGATCGTCTTCCGGTCACTCCGCTGCACGGCTGCAAGCAGCGCCTGCATGTCGCCATAGTTGGCCATAGGCTCGTTGATCCGTGTTTTTAGTGCAGAATGCTCTTCGAGCACGCGGGCAACTTTATCGGCATCGCTGGCGCGAACCGCCGCCGATAGCAGCTCCGCCGGACTGAGCACGCGTGTTACGGCTTCGACATGCTCTTTCAGCTTTGGCCAACTGGCAAAGCCGTAATCACTGGCAATGATGTGCTGTGCGTCCGCCAGTTTCGCATTCGCCGGCACAGACAGGGAAGCCAGCGAACGGAAGCGCTCTATCGCAGCAGAATCGCCTCGCTGCAGATCGTGCAGCAGCTCTTTAGCTTGTTTCTTGAGATGTTCGAGATTGGGTCGAGCGGGTAATTCGAGAGACATCACTCCTCCTTCTTTGTTGCCCCGTGTCCGCTATGACGGGCAGAAGTGAGGTTGATGTTCGCTACGGCTAAAAACTCAGGTGGGATCGTCCCTTCCCGCGGACGGGATGCATCCTGTATGCTGGCGAAAGTATAGCCGAAGCTCCGCTAACACGCAATGCAAGGCAGACGCGAATGCGATTACACTATTTATATGAGTACTCTGATTCTCTCTGCTCTTGTCGTCATTGGCGTGATCGTTTCCCCCGCGCTCGTATCCGCTGTGGATTTTGGCCCGCATAATCCTTTCTTTGCGCCCAGCTCCCTGCCGTTTCAGGCGCCTCCATTCGACAAGATCAAAGACGAGGATTACCAGCCGGCGATCGAAGCTGGCATGGCAGAGCAACGCAAGGAAATGCAGGCGATTGCCGACAATCCGGCGCAGCCGACCTTGGAAAACACCATCGTCGCCATGGAAAAGAGCGGCCAGTTGTTGGAGCGGGCGCAGCGGGTGTTCTCCGCCGTCACCGCCGCCAACACAAATCCTACACTGCAGAAAGTGAAGGCAGCCGAAGCGCCCAGACTGGCGGCGCACCGGGACGCGATCTATCTTGACGCAAAGCTGTTTCAGCGTGTGGCCGCAATTTACAAGGAACGCAATTCGTTGAAGCTGGATCCGGAATCATTGCGCCTGGTTGAGTTTTACTATGAGGAGTTCGTCCATGCCGGGGCCAATCTCAGCGAAGCCGAGAAGACTGAACTGAAAAAACTTAACGAAGAGCTGGCGACGCTTTCCAATGACTTCACCACGAAGCTCCTGGCAGCCACAAAAGAGGGCGCGTATGTAACTACGGAGAAGAGCGCGCTGGCCGGTCTGAACGAAGCGCAAATTAACGCTGCTGCCGAGGCGGCCAAGAGCCGCAACGTGGAAGGGTTCATTCTTCCCTTGCAAAACACCACACTGCAGCCCGATCTTGTCTCGCTCAGCAATCGCGTCACCCGCCAGACGCTCTTCACCAACTCCTGGGAGCGCGCCGAGCGCGGCGATGGGAACGACACGCGTGCCACGGTCACCCGTATCGCACAATTGCGCGCCCAGAAGGCCAAGCTGCTTGGCTACCCAAACTTTGCTTCCTGGCAGTTGCAGGACCAGATGGCCAAAAAGCCGGAAGAGGCTCTCAAATTTATGGATGCCCTTGTCCCCGCCTCCGCGGCGAAAGCAGCCGGCGAAGCGCAAGACATCCAAGCCTTGATTGATGAACAAAAGGGAGGGTTCAAACTCCAGCCATGGGATTGGGATTTCTATGCCGAGCAGGTTCGCAAAGCCAAATACGATCTCGACGAGGAGCAGGTCAAGCCCTATTTCGAGCTGGATAACGTGCTGCAGAACGGTGTTTTCTACGCTGCGAACCAGCTTTACGGACTGACATTCAAAGAACGAAAAGATCTTCCGGTGTATGCGCCGGGCGTACGCGTCTTCGAAGTTTTTGATGCTAATGGCAAGACGCTGGCGTTGTTTTACTGCGACTACTTCAAGCGTGATAACAAGCAGGGCGGCGCCTGGATGAACAGCTTTGTGGGCCAGTCCAAGCTGCTTGGAACCCTGCCGGTCGTCAGTAACGTTGCTAATTTCCCCATGCCTGCCCCGGGCGAGCCTGCTCTCCTCACCCCCGATGATGTCAGGACAATGTTCCACGAATTTGGCCATGCGCTGCACGGCATGTTCGCTAACACCGAATATCCCGGCCTCTCCGGCACTTCAGTAGCGCGCGACTTTGTAGAGTTTCCTTCGCAGTTCAACGAGCACTGGGCGACCTACCCGGCAGTCTTCCAGCATTACGCAAAACATTACAAGACGGGCGCGCCCATGCCGGCGGAGTTAGTGGCCAAGATTAAGAAATCGGCTACCTTCAACAAAGGCTACGAAACCACCGAGTTACTGGCCGCCGCAGAGCTCGACATGAGGTGGCATATGCTTCCGGCAAGCGCAGCGCCGCAGAACCCGGATGCGTTCGAAACCGAAGCGTTACAACAAACTCATTTGTCGCTCAGCTATGCTCCGCCGCGTTACCGCTCCAGCTACTTCAGCCACATCTGGGCCAGTGGATACGCGGCCGGCTACTACGCCTACCTGTGGACCCAGATGCTCGACAACGACGCTTTTCAATGGTTCGAGGATCACGGCGGGTTGACTCGGGCCAATGGCGACCGCTTCCGCCAGATGGTGCTGTCACGCGGCAATACCGAAGACCTTGGAAAGATGTATGCCGCCTGGCGCGGAGGACCTCCAAGCATCGAACCCATGCTGAAGTTTCGCGGCCTGGAACCGGCCAGCGCTTCCAAATAGAGGCTTGGTGTACTAACGAGGTGGACAGTTTGCATTGATCGTCCGATCAAAACTGCTCACGATTCGGACAGTCCCGTTTGCATTTGTCGTTTCTGAGCGCCGTTTTTTGGCGCGAACGATCCTGGGGTTCTTCTCCGGGCAATATTATTTTCGATACAGAAAAAATTAAATCGGTCTAGACTGCCGGACACGGCTGGAACGATGACCAATCAATCCCTCGCTGGAATTCCTCATCGGGCTCAAAGACCGCCTTGAAGGTAAACGCAAATTGCGTTGGACCATGCGCTTCCAGGTGTGCAATGCGTTTTTTCGCCTCGTCAACCCCCGGAATGTGGCCCGCCGGCACCCACCACAGCGCAACGTAAACGCCGGCAAATTTTTCGAACCACTCATGCCGTTGTCGCAGCAGTTGCGCATGAACTGTGTGATAAACATAATGTTTGAGCGCGTCAACGGTCTCCCAGATGGACATATTCATGAGAACTCGATCATCGTCGTACGGGCGAAAGTACGTGGCGTTTCCCTCAGATGTTTGCAGTCGCCAGACAAACCCAGGGCTGCCATCGGCAAGCCCATTGATTTCGTCCAGCCGGTCCACGAATCCCGCCATAATAGGATCATCAAGCGGCGCCTTGACTCGGCCAATATTGACCTGGGCTACGTGGTATTTAGTCATCCTTGTTCCTCCTTTATCCCAAAAAGCCGATAGTAGCACGTTGGGTTGTGGCACAGCGCGGCAAGCCGCAAACAAAGAAAGCATTTGTTTCCATTGGCCATGCCGCATATCTCTGTCATGTTGAGCGGAGCGCCACGATTGTATTGGCCGCCATGAGAATCTGAAGCGCGGAGTCGAAACACCCCGAGAGGATTTCGGTATCCCATACCGTGTCAGGGAATTTTCTCGATGCGGCTGCGGGCAAACAGGACACACTCTGGGGAGAATTCCCTGGAGCAGTCTTTGTCCCGCAAGGAACAGAGCGCCTCACAACGGACTCTTTAGAAAATCTAAACCTAACGTATTGCCAATTTGAACGAAGTAAAGCGGCCGCAGAGGTTATATTAAAGGGCTGCTCACAGGCAAGTGCGGGCCAATTGTAAACCAATCAAAAACGGGGGAATGCCATGAAGTCCTTTCAGGCCGTGTTGTGTCTGGCCATACTGTTTGTAGTAAGCGAAGCGTCGGCGCAAAGCGCGCAAACAACTCCTTCGACGTCTGCGGCGACAGCCGCGGCACAAACCACCCCAACCCCCACCCCGGAACCGCGGCCCACACCCATACCTTCAGCCGCCGTTCTTCCCGGCAAGGGACTGGCACAGCATCCATTTCTCTACTGCGGCGAATGGGACACGCGCAAGCCCGAGCAGACCATGTTCATGATTCGGGGCGGCAAGGTGGTTTGGACATACTCGATCGCCAACGAAGAAGAACTCGACGATTGCACCCGGCTCTCCAACGGCAACATCGTCTTTGCCCGCAAAGGCAAGGGCGCCAGCGAAATCACGCCCGACAAAAAGATCGTTTGGAATTATGACGCGCCGCCGCATACCGAGGTCCACTCCATTCAGCCCATCGGGAAAGATCGCGTGCTGATCATGCAGAACGGGAATCCGGCCAAACTCATGCTGATTGAAAAGAAGTCAGGAAAGGTAATCAGAGAGCTGGAACTGCCCACCCGCCAGCCTGATAAAGTTCACGGCCAGTTCCGGCATATTCGTATGACCAAAGCGGGGACCTTCCTGGTCGCCCACCTCGATTTGGGCAAGGTGGTGGAATATGACCAGAATGGAAAAGAGCTGTGGTCAGTGCCAGCGCCCTCGGCGTGGGCCGCCGTGCGGCTCAAAAACGGCAATACCCTGATCAGCGGAAACCAGCACGGCTACGTGCGCGAGGTGAATCCCAAGGGCGAGACCGTATGGGAGATCAATAAAGACGATTTGCCTGGCTATCCGCTGTACACGGTGCAAGAGGTCGAACGCCTGGCCAATGGCAATACCCTCATCAATAACTGGAGCGGCGGCCTCAAGAAAACCGACTGGCCGATGGTGGTGCAGTTGATCGAAGTAACCCCCGATAAGAAAGTAGTATGGGCGCTCCGCGATTGGGATACCCTCGGGCCGGCCTCTTCCACCCAGTTGCTGGATGAACCAGGCGTCCCGGAAAAAGGCGAACAGCAGAGATGAGTTTTGGGCTATTGAATCATTCGGATCATTGCTGAATGTTTTCTGAACTCTGGTATCAAATCGTTGATTCGGGGGAATGGTCTGCCATCATGGTCACAGAAATGTGCTTGGAAAAAGAGGATTATGCAGGGGCATGGATCAGAGTAGCTTCGACAACGCGGAATATATGGGCGGAGACTACTTTCCATGTCTGTTCTATGTCACTGACCATAAACCATTTAGCATCGCCTGGACTACTAGAAGTAATGGGGAGGGTGGGGGACTACTCGGCGGCGTAAAACAGGTCATAAAAAAAGAAGTTGGGTTAGAGAATTAAATAATTGAGCGGAAGCTCAGGAGAGATGATGAAACGACGTATTATTCTTTGTTTTGGATTGCTGGTCACGCTGGCAGTTGCTGCCAGCCAACTTCACGCCACCGTATTTGATGTGAAGAAGTATGGCGCCACAGGCGATGGCAAGACGCTCGATACACCCGCTATTAATAAAGCTATTGACGCGGCCAGCGCGGCCGGCGGTGGAACGGTTTACTTTTCCGCCGGCACTTATCTTTCCGGCTCTATTCACCTCAAGAGCAACATTACTCTTTATCTCGAGCAGGGCTCAGTAATTCAGGCCACCCCCGACCCCGAAGCTTACGACCCGATTGAACCAAGCCAGAAGCAGTGGGACAAGTACCAGGATTTCGGCCATACCTACTTTCACAACAGCCTGATATGGGGCGAGGGGCTGGAGAACATTGCTATTCTCGGTCCAGGCCTCATCAGCGGCAAAGACGCCTTGACCCGCAAGGCGGACCAGCGCGTGGGCAACAAGGCCATCTCGCTCAAGCTCTGCCGCAACGTCACCATACGCGACATTTCCATTTTGCTGGCCGGCCACTTCGGTATTCTTGCCACCGGAGTGGATAACCTCACCATCGACAACATTAAGATCGACACCAACCGCGACGGCATTGATGTAGACTCCACCCGGCACGTGCGCATCTCCAATGTCAGCGTCAACTCACCCTATGATGACGGCATTGTCATCAAGGGTACGCACGCCCTGGGTTTTGCCCGCGAAACCGAAGACATGACCATCACCAACTGCGAGGTCACCGGCTTCCAGAACGGCACGTTCCTCGATGGCACCTACAAGCGCAGCAACACACCTCCGTTGGCGCACGGTCCAACCGGCCGCATCAAGATAGGGACCGAGTCCGAGGGCTCATTCCGGAACATCACGATTTCCAACTGTGTCTTTGATTACGCCCGCGGGCTGGCGCTCGAAACGGTCGATGGCGCAGAACTCTCCGACGTTAGTATCAGCAACATCACCATGCGTGATATTGCCAACGCTCCTATTTATATTCGCTTGGGCGCCCGCATGCGTGCGCCCGATGGTGTTCCCATCGGCTCGCTGCACCGCATCAACATCAGCGACGTCGTGATCTACAACGCCGATCCCAAGAATGGCTCGCTGATCATGGGAATTCCCGGACACGATATTGAAGATGTGAAGCTGAGCAATATTCGCATCTACTATCAGGGCGGCGGCACCAAAGAGCAGACTGCCATCAATCCACCGGAAGAAGAGAAAGAGTACCCCGAGCCCTACCGTCACGGCGACATGCCGTCCTACGGATTTTTTATCCGTCACGTCAAAGGTATCGAATTCACCAATGTAGAGGTGAGCACCATGAAAGAAGATCTGCGGCCAGCGTTCGTGCTGGACGACGTGAAAGGGGCTGAATTCAACCTGGTGAAAGCCCAGCACGCCCCGCAGGTGCCAACTTTTTCGCTCAAAGATGTCACCGATTTCAGCTTGTTCCACAGCGGGTCTCTGCCCGATACCAAGCTGGAAAATGTGAAAGAGAAACAATTTTGAGCCTGATAGAGATGAGAATGCAGCAGTATAATCGAGGGGTCCGGGAACCCTGCCTGAACTGGAGGGCGATGTGAAAAGACCCCTTGTTCTTATATTGGCTGTGCCCATGTTTGCGCTTACCTTTCTAGCGGCACAGCAAACGCCTGACATCTTAAAGACGGCCACTGTTACAGTGCCTGCCCTGCCCGCTCCCAACAAAACGACTGCGTATCTTCCTTACTGGTCACTAGGCCGCGGCATTTGGAAGGGAGACAATCTAGTTTTTATTGATCCTCATGTGCCGCGTGTTGACCTTTACGATAAAGATTCGCTTTACAGCTCTATCAAGGTCAAGTTTCCTGACAATGCAGAAGTCTGGCTGTACGACGCTATTGTGACCACTAGCGGCCGTTTGATTGTTTCTGGCTGGTACAAACCGGATGTCGGAGAAATTCATGATTTTATAGGCATGCCCGACATTGAAGGACATGTGTCGCCCATTATTGATACCGGCAGTTTTATTCCGCGAATGATCACCACATGTGACAACGGAGCGACCATATGGGCTGTGGGCGGGTCGCGGAATACCTGGAACCCAAACACCAGAGTTCACGATCCCCGCGACGTGCTGCGGCAATATAGTTTTAGCGACGGCAGCATGAAAACATCGCTGCTCAGCACGGCAACTCTCTCTATGGGACCTGATGCGGCGAACGTAAATGCTCCCGACCAGATCATGCAATGTCACAACGAGACACTCGGCATCTATATGGGCCTGAGCGACCAATGGATTGAATATGACACCAACACAAATCAATTGACCCGATGGCAGTTGCCAAAGCGCTTCCATCACTGGGTCGAACAAGACAGCCAAGGTAAGGTACTGCCATTGCCAACCGTGCTCAAGCACGTTACCGGCTTTGTCATGCTGGATTCCGGCGACGTGTATGCCAGCTTTGACGATCAAGACAATAGTAACGGGAAGAGCGCTCTGGGGCTGTTCCGATTGCAGAAGACCGGAACGCAGGCGACCTGGATTCCCGTAGCCGGAACCCAAGGAGACTACAAGAAGCAGGGTGCGTTTAAACGCCTCGAAGGCACAGACGGAAAAAATCTTGTCTATTCGCGCATCGATGAGCAGTACTGGTATTTTTCTTCAGCGCCGAACTAATTTTACTTCGCGGCGCCCGCCATTTTCCCAGTTTGGGAGCCAGGTTTTGTCGCCGCAGTCAGAGCCTGATCCAGGTCGGCGATGATGTCGTCTACATCTTCGATTCCGACCGAGAGGCGAATCATCTCTGGCGTTGTTCCAGTTGAGCGCTGCTCCTCCGGGCTGAGCTGCTGGTGCGTGGTCGAAGCGGGATGAATAATCAACGATTTTGCGTCGCCGATGTTGGCCAGCAGACTGAAGAGTTCGACGGAGTTGATCAGCTTCTTGCCAGCTTCAAAACCGCCTTTGATCCCAAAGGTAACCAGCGCTCCGGCGCCATGGGGAAGATACTTCTTGGCGAGCGCATGGTAGCGGCTCGATTCCAGTCCGGGATAATTCACCCACTCGATCGCCGGATGCGATTGCAGATAGCGTGCAACCGCCAGCGCATTCTCAGAATGCCGCTGCATCCTCAAATGCAATGTCTCCACGCCTTGCAGAAACAAAAAAGAGTTGAATGGCGAGAGGCACCCGCCGGTGTCGCGCAGGCCCTGAACGCGCGCCTTGATGATGAAGGCCAAAAGCCCGAAAGCGTCCGTGAAAGAAAAACCGTGATAAGAAGGATCGGGATCGCTGAAGCTCGGGAAGCGGCCTGAGGCTTTCCAGTCAAACTTGCCGGCATCCACCATGATGCCTCCGATGGATGTGCCATGCCCGCCGATGAACTTTGTGGCGGAGTTCACGATAATATCGGCGCCCCACTCGATGGGACGGCACAGGGCCGGCGATGGCGTGGTGTTGTCCACAATCAGAGGCAGACCGTTTTTGTGTGCGATGGCGGCGAGGCGTTCAATGTCAGAGATGTCGAGCTTCGGATTGCCTACGGTTTCCGTGTAAACCGCCTTGGTTTGCCTGGTAATCGTTTTCTGCAATCCATCGAAGTCTTCGGCATCAACAAAGCGCACTTTGATTCCCAATTTGGGCAGCGTGTAATGAAACAGATTATAAGTCCCGCCATACAGCGACGTGGTGGAGATAATTTCGTCGCCCGCGCTGGCCAGCGTAATTATTGCCAGCGTCTCCGCCGCCTGTCCCGAAGCCAGGGCAAGGCCGGCCGCGCCGCCCTCCAGCGCTGCCAGGCGCTTCTCGAAGACGTCCGTGGTGGGATTCATGATGCGGGTGTAGATGTTCCCAAACTCCTGCAGCGCAAACAGGCGAGCCGCGTGATCGGCATCGTCGAACACATAAGAAGTTGTCTGGTAAATAGGCACGGCCCGAGCTTTGGTCGCGGGGTCTTTCTCCTGGCCGCCATGCACGGCGAGGGTTGCAAGTTTATGCTGCTTCTTGTTTCCGTTTTCGTTGGCGGGCATTTTGTTCTCCTGTTCATTCCGTGCTGGATTGCATGGGACTCGGGAACTGCGTGGAACCTGTCCAGTCTTGAATCACAACAGTGTAACGGAACGTGGTTGGCGCGTAAATGCGCACGATGAGCAAGAAAGCTGCTCCTAAAGCAGCCAAGCGCCGCAAATAGGGGCTAACGTACCAACTCTTTTTTCTGCGATGGGATCGCGGATCCGGAAGGCGATGTTGCGATAGAAGCCAGCAGAGCACGCAGCCGGGGGAAGATGGTGGCGATATCTTCCATGGAAACCGCGCCCACTGAGAGCCGGAACCAGCCGGTATCTTCCTTCAGGCCAAAAGCCTGGAAGGGAACCACGGCGACTCCTGCTTCCTCCAGCAGAAGCAGGCGAATTTCCTCGTTGGTTCGGATCGTACGTCCGCGCAGCTCTTTGCCGAAGAGATTGAAACGCGCTGAAAGGTAGATGGCGCCCTGTGGAGCGATGGCCTCCACGGGAAATCCATCCTGCTTCATGGCAGAGAAGCCTTCGTAAAGCGTATCCAGACGGGCCTTGACCTTTGCTTTTAAGTCGGTCTGGAAGGTTTTTACTTTCTCCGGCGCATCCAGCAATGCAGCCGCAGCGACCTGCTCGGCTTTCGGGGCCCACGCGCCTATATGACCCAGGATATCCATCATGTGCTTGCGAATTGCAGGCGGCATCACCGCCCAGCCTACACGCAATCCGGTGGCGCAGAAGGCCTTGGAGATTGCGTCCAGAAGCAGCGTATAGGGAGCGATTTCAGGGACCAGTTCCAGCGGCGTCACATGCTTAACAGCGCCGAAGGTCAGGGTCCAGTACACCTGGTCATAAACAAGGTAGAGCGGCTTCTCTCCGTTAATGGACTGGCGGCGTTTATTTTCCTGCAGCACCTCGACGGCAATCTGCTGTAAGAGATTACGGTCAATCGCCGTGCCTGTGGGATTCAAAGGCGAGTTGAGGCAGAGCAGCCGCGCTTTCTTCAGATGCGGCCGCAGTTGCTCGACCGTAGGGAAGAAGTTGGATTCCGGGGTAACTGCCAGCTCTACTCTCTGGGCGCCGGTCAGAGTGGCGTAGTGATTGTTGTTCCACGAGGGCACGGGATACACCGCCACATCGCCTGGCGTGATCAGAGTCTTGTAGGCGCCATAGAGAAGAGGTCTGGCGCCGCCGGCCACCAGGACCGAGTCGAGAGGGAACTTCAGCCCCCACTCCCGCTCGTACAGGCGTACTACAGCTTCACGCAATGCCAGCACTCCATCTGAAGGTGGATAGTTGGTATGGCCAGCAGCCAAAGCTGCGCGCGTGCCTTCCAGCAGTCCAATCGGAATGGGGAAATACTTGGGATCGAAATCGCCTACGGTCAGATTGCAAAGCACAGCGCCTTTGGCGGCGAGGGCGCGAATCTGGGCTGAAATTTTGAGGATCTCAGAACCGACAATGCCGCGTGCGAGGGATGAGAGTCCCGCCTCCGGATCGTGCACCGCCGAATACAGAGGACCCACGTCCGTCATGGGTAAATTTTATCAGCCGAAACTCTTGACAAGATAAAGAATATTTATGCACAATATTGTATAAATATTCATGTTACCCGCAACCCAGCTCGCACGGCAGAAATTGATCGTTGACGTTCTGCAGCACGGCCCGGCCGCCAGCCAGGATGATCTGCGCAAGGCGCTGGCCAAGCACGGCCTGAAGGTGACCCAGGCTACGCTCTCGCGCGACATTCACAAGCTGGGCCTGGTGAAAACCACCGAAGGCTACACCCTGGCGAACAACGATCACGCGCCTGAGCCGACGATGCCGTCCGTTTCGCGGGTGCTGCGCGATTTTGTGCTTGAAATCCGCGAGGCGCAGAATCTTTTGGTGGTGAAGACCAGCGTAGGCAGCGCCCAGCCCGTGGCCGCAGCGCTGGATGGCGAAGAATGGCCGGAATCGGTCGGCACGATTGCCGGTGATGACACCATCTTGGTAATTTCCCCCGACAGAAAATCCGCGCACAGGCTGGCGACCCGCATTCGGGAGATGATCGCCTGATGCCCGCCCCATTGCAAACCGCGGTTGTGGGAGCAACCGGCTATGCCGGTTTTGAGCTGGCTCGCCTGCTCACGCGGCATCCCCGGCTGAGCGCGCCGTTGTTGTTGCGGCGTGAAAGTGAAGACTCCTCGAAAGCCGAAACCCTGGCGGATGTATTTCCGCACGTCTATGGCGGGCCGGAGTCACCGCTCGAGCCGTTCTCCTGGTCGAAGTTGAAGAATGCCGGGGTTTCGGTATTGTTTTTGGCGACGCCGCATGAAGTATCGCGAGAGATGGCGCCTGAGGCGATTGAACGTGGTTTGCGGGTCATCGATCTGAGTGGCGCGTGGCGGTTGAAAGTTGCGGCCAACCGCAAGGTCTATTCCTTTGCCGATGAAGATTCCACTGTCGCCACTGCCTTGATGCAAAGAGCTGTCTACGGACTTCCGGAGCTGCGCCGGGCAGAGATTCAGCATGCGGATTTGCTGGCCAATCCGGGCTGCTATGCGACCTCGGTCATTCTTGCCCTCGCGCCGCTGGTCTGTGGCGGGATGATTGACCGCAATCACGACGTGATTTGCGATTCCAAGTCCGGAGTTTCAGGAGCGGGCAAGCAGCCTACGGCCAAGACCCACTTTGTCGAGGTCGCCGATAATTTTTCCGCTTATTCGGTTTTCGGACACCGACATACGGGCGAGATTCTCGAGCAACTCGGCTTCGCCGCCGGACAGCTTATTTTTACGCCGCATCTTTTGCCGATTCCGCGCGGCATTCTCTCTACGATTTATCTGCGGTTGGCCAATGAGACGACGCCGCAGCAGGTGGAAGAAGCGTTCCGCAGTTTTTATTCCGGCAAGCCCTGGGTCAGGGTCTTTGCCCAACCGCAGTTGCCGCAAATCCAATTCTCGCTGCGCACCAATTTTTGCGATATCGGCCTCACTCTCGCGCCTGACGGCAAGCGCCTGGTGCTGGTCTCATGCCTGGATAATCTTTTGAAGGGTGCCGCAGGGCAGGCGGTACAGAACCTGAACTTGATGTTGGGGTGGGATGAAAGAGAGGGTCTGAATTGAAAGTCGTTGTCAAAATCGGAGGGGCTGCGCTGGACGATAAAAATCTTCGTCACAACTGCGCCCGTGCTATTGCCTCACTCGCCCAAGACCACAGTGTCGCGGTCGTACATGGTGGCGGTGTGGCCCTGACCCGCACCCTCGAACAGTTAGGCAAGAAAAGCGAGTTCATCAACGGTTTGCGCGTGACTGATACCGAAACTCGCGACGTCGCCCTCATGGTGCTCGCTGGCGGCGTCAACAAGCAACTGGTCGCCGAGTTAGCTTCCGTAGGCTGCCCGGCGGTGGGCATGTGCGGCGGAGACGGCCTGTCATTCCGTGCCCGCAAAAAGAATGGCACTGCGCATGACCTGGGATTCGTAGGCGAAATTTGTTCGTCCGATGCACGCTGGATTGATGCGGTCTGGAATTGTGGCAGCGTTCCGGTGATCTCCAGCCTGGCGCTGGGCGTGGATGGCCAGTATTACAACATCAACGCTGACCAGATGGCTGCGGCTTGCGCGGCGGCTTGCCAGGCCAGCGCGCTTATCTTTCTCACTGACGTCCCTGGAGTGAAAGATGCCAGTGGCGCGGTTATCCGCTGGCTGACTTTGAATGAGATTCCTGCTTTGGTGGAGCAGGCGGTGGTATGCGGCGGCATGCTGCCGAAATTAGAAGCCTGCCGGGAAGCTTTGCGCCGGGGCGTGGGCCGGGTGCGCATTCTTCCTGCGCTACAGGCAGATGCTTTGCCGCAGTTCTATCGCTCAAAAATTGACTTTGGGACCGAGGTGATGGCGGCATGAACCTGGAAGCGGTCATGAAGAAAGAAGCGGCCCTGCTGCTGCCTACGTACGAGCGCTACCGGGTTCTGCTGCGCAAAGGCAAGGGCGTGTATGTGTACGATGCCTCGGGGCGTAAATATCTCGATTTCCTCAGCGGCATTGGAGTCAACGCGCTCGGTTACGGACATCCGGCGATTGCCAAGGTCATGGCCCGCCAGTCGGAGCTGCTGGTGCACTCCTCCAATTTGTTCTTCCATGAATATCAGGGAGAGTTGGCGGAACGGTTGACGCGCCTCTCTGGCATGGATCGGGCCTTTTTCTGCAACAGCGGAACTGAAGCCTGGGAGTGCGCGCTCAAGCTGGCACGCGCCTATGCCCGCTCTCGCCGCAATGGTAATGGCTCGAAGCCGAGTTGGCGCGTGCTGGCCATGGAAAATTCATTTCACGGCCGCACCTTTGGTTCGCTGGCGACTACAGGACAAGCCAAGTACCGCGACCCGTTCATGCCTTTGATGCCCGGCGTGGAGTTCGTGCGTTACAACGATGTGGACGATCTGCGGCAAAAATTCGACCCCAGCGTTTGCGCTATCGGACTCGAAGTGGTGCAGGGTGAAGGCGGCATTAAATTCATAGACAAACAGTTTTTACAGGCGGCAAGATCGCTTGCCAGCAAGCACCATGCTCTGTTGATCGTAGATGAGATCCAGAGCGGGCTGGGGCGCACGGGGAAGATGTTCGCCTACCAGCACTATGGGGTTTCTCCCGACATTGTCACCATCGCCAAGCCGCTTGCAGCGGGATTGCCGTTAGGAGCGGTGCTGACCAGGGAGTCGGTCTCCCGCAGCTTCCATCCCGGAATGCACGGCACCACCTTTGGAGGCGGGCCGCTGGCCTGCGCCGTCGCAATTGCGTTTTTGCAGACGCTGGAGCGGGAAAAGCTGGTCGAACGCGCGCGCAAGATGGGCGACTATCTGCGCCGGCAGCTTCTGGATCTGCAGGAACGCCACCCCGTGATCACCGATGTCCGGGTGCTGGGCCTGATGGTGGGTGTGGAATTGAATTCCGGTGAGTTGGCCAAAACCGCGGTTAAGAAAATGATGGAGCGCGGGGTCATCATCAACCGGACGCATGAAACCGTATTGCGCTTCCTGCCGCCCTATGTGATCGGCAAAGCCCATGTTGACGAAGTGATTGAGAAACTCGATTCAGTTCTTGAAGAAGAAGGCAAGACCAATACGAAGGCGCATTCAGGAGCGCGGAGGAGTGTAGCCAATTGAAAACGCAAACTATCAAATCATCTGCGGTCATGCCGGTTCCCGGACAGAAACTGCAATGGTGTAAGGACCTTATTTCCATCGGGGACCTTGGACCTGAGGGCGTCAAAGGCATGCTCGATTTGACCATGCTGGTGAAGACGCGTCCTGCAGACTTCCGCCGGTCGCTCGCCGGAAAACAAATTGTGCTGTTTTTCGAGAAGCCGTCGTTGCGCACCCGCATCACCTTTGAAGCCGGGATGAACGGCCTGGGCGGCACATCAATGTTCTTCGACCAGACCAGCACCCGCCTGGGGGCGCGCGAAAAGCTGAGCGATATCGCCCATAATCTTGAGCGCTGGGTTGACGGCATAGTGCTGCGCACCTTTGAACATACAACCGTGACTGAGATGGCGCAGCACGCAGCGATTCCTGTTATCAACGGGTTGAGCAGCCTGGAGCATCCCTGCCAGGCGCTGGCCGATTACTTCACGCTGATGGAAAAATTCGGTGACCTGAAAAAAATCCGTCTCGCTTATGTGGGTGATGCCAACAACGTAGCTCATTCGCTCATGCTGACCGCTGCCTGCCTGGGATCGAAGATTACGGTGGCCGTTCCCAAGGGATATAACCCTGACGCCAACATCTTGAATACTGCCTTGGAAATCGCCGCAGAGACCGGGGCCTCGATTGAGATTACCCATGATGCGCGTGCAGCCGTCAAAGGCGCGGACGCAGTCTATACCGACGTGTGGACCAGCATGGGCCAGGAGATCGAGGCGGCGCAGCGCAAGAAGACATTTGCTCCCTACCAGGTCAATGAAGAACTATTCGCGCAAGCCGCGCCGCACGCGGTGTTCATGCATTGTTTGCCCGCCCATCGTGGCGATGAAGTTACCGATGAAGTCATGGATTCGCCGCGGTCGGTGGTCTTTGACCAGGCAGAAAATCGCATGCACGCTCAAAAGGCAGTCATGCTTATTTTATTGGGCGGCGAGATCAAACGGCTGCCGCAGAGGAGCGCTCATGTCTGAAAAAGTTGTTCTTGCATATTCCGGGGGCCTCGACACCTCCATCATCATTCCCTGGCTGAAGGAAAACTACGGTTGCGAAGTCATCGCCATGGTGGGCGATGTTGGCCAGGGCGACGATATCGAAGCTGTGGTCAAAAAAGCCTATGCCACCGGCGCTTCTAAAGTCGTGGTGGAAGACATGCGCGAGGAGTTCCTCACCGGCTACGTTTTTCCCGCCATCATGGCAGGAGCCGTGTATGAACATAAATACCTGCTGGGCACTTCGCTGGCGCGTCCCGTCATTGCCAAACATCAGGTGCAGGTGGCACTGCGTGAAGGCGCCACCGCCGTGGCCCACGGCTGTACCGGGAAGGGCAATGACCAGGTGCGCTTTGAACATGCGTACCAGGCGCTGGCTCCGCATTTGAAGATCATTGCGCCCTGGCGCGAATGGAATTTGAAGTCGCGTGAAGATTGCCTCGATTATGCGGAAAAACGCAAGATCCCCGTGGCTGCCAGCCGGGAGAAGATCCACAGCCGCGACCGCAATATATTGCACTTGAGCCATGAAGGCGGAGAGTTGGAAGATCCGGCCAACAAGCCGCTGGAGACCACGTGGCAGATGACGAAATCACCGGAAGAAGCGCCCGATAAGGTCGAGCGGGTAGAAATTGGTTTTGCCGCAGGTATTCCCGTTTCGGTCAACGGCAAGCAGATGGATCCAGTCTCGCTCTTGCAGGAATTGAATGAGATTGGCGGACGCAATGCCATCGGGCGCGTTGACCTGGTGGAAAACCGCTTTGTGGGCATCAAGTCGCGGGGTTGCTACGAGACTCCAGGCGGGACCCTGCTGCTCACCGGGCATCGCGAACTGGAGGCTTTGTGTCTTGACCGCGACCTCATGCACTTCAAGCAGCATGTCGCCTTGAAATACGCGGAGCTGGTTTATTACGGCCTGTGGTTTACGCCGCTGCGCGAGTCGCTCGATGCCTTCGTTGCCAGCACCCAGGGTGAAGTCACCGGATCGGTTGTGCTCGATCTTTACAAAGGCAATGTGGCCGTTGCCAGCCGGCAGTCGGACTATTCGCTCTATCGCACCGACCTGTCTTCGTTCACCATGGGCGAAAGCTACGACCAGAAGGATGCGGCTGGCTTCATCCGCATTCTTGGGTTGCCCTCCCGCTCGCGTGCCTTGCTGAGGCATGAGGTCACAGTCCCATGAAGATGTGGTCGGGCCGGTTCCGTCAGCCGCTTGATCCGGAGTTTGAGCGCTGGCAGCGGTCGCTCCCGTTCGACCAGCGGTTGGTGAACGAGGAAGTCGCTGCCAGTGGTGCGCATGCCCGCGCACTGCACAGGATTGGTGTGTTGTCTGAGGGTGAATTAGCTTCCATCCTGGGTGGTCTCGAGACCATTCAGGCAGCCGCGCAAAAGCCAGAGTACTTTCATGACGATGAAGCGGAAGACATTCATCATTTTGTCGAGAAGCGGCTGGTCGAGCTCATCGGTGAAACCGGATACAAGTTGCACAGCGGCCGCAGCCGCAATGAACAGATTGCCACCGACTTGCGGCTGTATATCCGCAAAACTATCGACGAACTGCAAACTCATCTGCTCGAGTTGCTCGACGTAGTCGTGACCCGTGCCGAAAAGTCAGGGGAGGCGGCCATGCCCGCCTACACTCACTTGCAAGCCGCCGAACCAGTCCTGGTAGCGCATTGGCTTCATGCTTATGCAGAAATGTTTGTGCGCGACTTTACCCGGCTGGCCGATTGCCGGCAGCGGCTCAATTATTGTCCGCTGGGTTCGGGCGCAATTGCTGGGGCCCCGCTGCCATTGAACCGGGAATCCATAGCGCAAGAGCTTCAGTTCACTGCTCCTGCGGCCAACAGCATGGATGCCACCAGCGACCGCGACTTCGCCATCGAATTTGCGCAAGTTCTTTCGCTGCTTTTTATGCACCTCAGCCGCTGGGCGGAGGAGCTGATTTTATTTTCCTCGCAGGAGTATGGCTTCGTTCGCCTGCCGGAAAGCTACTCCACCGGCAGCAGCGCCATGCCACAAAAGAAAAACCCCGATGCCCTTGAGCTTATTCGCGGCAAAGCGGCGCGCATGTTGGGGAACGCAGTGTCGTTGCTGGTGACCCTCAAGGGGTTGCCGCTGGCTTATAACAAAGATTTGCAGGAGACGCAGGAACCGGTGTTTATTGCCGCAGAAACAGCTATACAAAGCGTCAAGACTGCCGTGGGCTTTATGCGCCAGGTCGAATTCAACTACGAACGCATGCAAAGCGTGGCCCAGAGCGGGTATATGAATGCCCTGGCGGCGGCGACGTACCTGGTCAGCAAGGGAGTCTCTTTCCGGAAGGCCCACGAGCATATCGGCAACGCCGTCTGTTATTGCCTGGAAAAAGGCAAAGGTTGCGAACTGCAGGACCTTTCCCTGCAAGAGCTGCGCCAGTTCAGTCCTGAGTTTGGCGACGACTTTTATTCCTGGCTGCGTCTCGAGGCCGTACTCGCGTGCCACAACGTTACCGGAGGCACGCATCCGGCGCGAGTGCGTGAGGCGCTGGTTAAAATGCGCCAACAGATTTCTGTTTTAAGCGGAGAAGTTCATGCGCACGCGTAGGGCCGTACTTCCGGATGCCGAGCAGATCCACCATCTGGTCGAGAGTTTTTCCCATACTGACACGCTGCTGCCGCGGCCGCTCTCCGATATTTGCGAGAACATCCGCGATTTCTACGTCGTGGAAGAAGACGGAACTATTCTGGGGTGCGGGGGCCTGCACCTTTATGGTTTACACCTGGCGGAAATTCGCTCCATCTGCGTTAGCCCCGAACAACAGCACCGCGGCGCCGGCACACTGCTGATGGAAGCATTACTCTCTGAGGCCGAGCACCATCAGGTAACATGTGTGTGCTTGTTTACGCTCGTCCCTTCGTTTTTTACGAAATTCGATTTTCGCGTGGTAACGCGCGAAGATATTCCCGATAAGTTGTATAAAGATTGCTTGCTCTGTCCCAAGCTGCATGCCTGCGATGAAATCGCCATGGTGCGCGGCGAGCTTCCCACGTTTGCCATTCTCGGGAAGGTCCCCGTGCAAGTGCCGCTGGTCAAATTGGGCGCATGAACCGAGACCACGAAAAGCCACTGCACGTTCCTCGCGGATTTTCCTTTTCAGCGACCACGGCAGGCATCAAAGCCAGCGGGAAGCCCGACCTTGCCCTGGCCATCGCTTCGGAAAGAGCCTCGGCAGCGGCAGCCCTGTTTACCGCAAACCGCGTGGTTGCTGCCCCGGTCCGGGTGGGGCGCGAGCACATGGCGTGGTCGCGGGGGAAAATCAGGGCTGTGCTGGTCAACTCCGGGAATGCTAACTGCGCCACTGGTAAAGCCGGCTATTCGGCCTGTAAGCAGATTTGCGCGGCCGCAGGCCAGAGCCTGGGCATCCCCATCCAGCAGGTCTTTCCTTCCTCGACCGGAATTATCGGCGTGCCTTTGCCGGCGGAGAAAATCCTTGCCCAGCTTCCGCAGCTCATATCGCGGGCCACAGCGGGGGAAGAAGCCGTTCGCGCCTTTGCCGGGGCCATCATGACGACCGACGTGCGCGCCAAGCTGGCCTCGGCCCAGGTAAAGGTCAGAAACCAGTCTATTTCCATTTTGGGAATTGCCAAAGGCGCGGGCATGATCCATCCCAAAATGGCGACCATGCTGGTTTATCTTTTTACGGATGCCCGAATACCGCCTTCCATGCTGAAAGGCTACCTGCGCGCGGCCGTGGACGTAAGCTTGAACTGCATCTCCATCGACGGGGATACCTCCACCAATGACACCGTGCTGCTTCTGGCCAGTGGGGGCAGCGGCCTGGGGTTGCAATCGTCTTCTCTTCAGGCAAAGTTCGACCAATCGTTGACTGCCGTTTGCCGTTCCCTGGCAGAGCAGATCGTGGCCGATGGCGAGGGAGTAAAACACGTTGTGCGCTTGTGCGTGCAACAGGCCGGCAGCCGGCAAGAGGCCGATCGTATAGCCCGGACCATCGCAAATTCTCTGCTGGTGAAGACGGCATGGGCGGGAGCCGATCCCAACTGGGGGCGAATCCTGGCAGCCATCGGCAACAGTGGGGTCCCGCTGGATCCGGCGCGAGTCAATATTTTTTTCGGGAAGCAACAGGTTTGCCGCAAAGGCCAGGCGGTGAGTTTTGATGAACAAATCGCCCATGCTTATTTATCGCAGCCTCACTATGAAATCACGATTCAATTAGGCAGAGGCAAAAGCAGCTCCGAATTTCTCACCTGCGACCTCACCGCCGAGTACGTTCACATTAACGCGGATTACACGACTTAGAACTGTTAGAGCACCCGTCTTTCGGAGGCACAGCTTGTATGGCACAGCCGTTCCAGGCTGTGCAGGCTGGAGGTCCGCCAGATTAATTCCAGCAAGAAGTCATCTATATGAGCCGTGCTTACCACGTATAGTGCACCGTATAGGTAATGACCTTTTCTCCATCCGCTGGGATCTGCACCCGGAACTCGCCGGTTTGTGAGTCTGTCTTGTTGAATGCATCGGATTGCTTCACCAGCTCCCAGGTCCGGCAGCGATTAAAGTGCTCAACCACTCTCACTTCAGCCGCTTCTTTCTTGTGGTTACGCACATGGATTTCGAATGACTCATCGATCCAATGCTTGTCATCCAGGCGCCTGTAATCAGTCTGGCGGTGTTCGCCTTTAATATCGAAGGCGTTGCCGGTGAATATACGCAGGGTTTCGTCGGATGGAGTGTGAGCGATCACGTTTTCCCCAGTGAATTCGAGCTGGCCATCCTCGTCGCGCCGATAGAAACGAACACGTCCCTTGGGCAGCGGCATGCCTAGATTATTCGATTTGGAATTCACGATCTCCTGCATGACCCAGATGTCAGGATTCGATTCGGCGCCGTAGCTTTGGTCGTTACGAATTTGTTCGAGGTTGTAGTAGCTGTACCGGTTGGGATCGATTTTGGACCCGTCATAAACGTAAATGCGGTGTGACTCTACCCCAGAGGCGCGGATAAATTCAACCTGCTTGCTCTCGCGGTCTCGCAATGTGACTAATCGCGGCAAAGTGTAGAGATGATACTCGTCAAAAGCCTTTTCCTTGACCCGCTGGTCTTCGTCATCACGCATCATGGCGCCATTTACAGTGACCGCCCGGCTTTCTGGATATCCCGTCTGCACCTTATTGACTTCGCCCGCCATGAGCTTGATCTTTGCACGCTCGAAAGTTTTTCCGCTCTGGTTATTCATCGTGACCCAACCGACGACGTCGAGGATATCTCCCTTGGGCGGAGCAACCACGTTGTAATCGGCCTGCCAGTTCATGCCGCCGGTTACGTAGCTGAGCTCTCCGGTCGTCTTTCCGGGTTTGTCGGAGCGCAATGTCCAATCCAGGGTCGGCTTCATGATGGTGTCATCGCCCAGGCTGGGGAAGATGGGTTTGCCCGGCAAGTCAAATTGCAATCGCCCATCCACCTCAACGATGGGGTCTCCATTTCCTGTGGTTGGGTTGGCATAAGCCATCTGCTGTTGATAATACGCATAGCCGTAGTTCTGAAGGGCTTCGGTATGCGGAACATACCCACTGCGAATGATTTTGCCTTTTACGATTTCTGTCTTGCCGTCCCGCTGCACTTCGAAGTCCAGCACTTTGCCTTCGTTCAATGCCAGCAGCAAAGGCTCTGAAAGAGGATCGTTGCGATAGTTTTGTTCGAGTATGTGTAACTTGTATGTGCCTGATGGGTCGCGCAACATGACCGAATCCGGTTCCACGTGGGCGGTGGTCTCAGAAAAGCGCACCTGGTTGAGGCCTGGCTGAAGGTTAAGCGCAATTGGCTGGCGCACAACGGCAAAATTCTGGTTGTAAATAGTGAGCGCAAGCTCGCTGCTTTCCACTTCCTCCGGCGCGCCGGCAACGCGCGCAATCTGCGTAGCGGCGAAGGCGATCATTGTAAGACTTGCAAAACAAATCCACGTAAACACACGTCTGCCCTTCATCTCAGCTCTCCTCCGTAAACGTTGAATCAATAGGCTTGCTGGAGCATCCACCGTTTCTATTCCTAAGAACGATGGAGCGAGCCGAACTTGCAAAGGCAAGAAGGTTAATTTTTTGCTATGGATATGTTTTGGGGCTCTGAATTTATTTCTTGGGCTCGACCACTACCGCTGTGCCGTAACACAAGACTTCGGTCACGCCCTGCATAACCTCGGTTGCGTCATAACGTACGCCTACAATGGCGTTGGCGCCCATCTGGACCGCGTGCTGGATCATAAGCTCATAGGCTTCATTGCGGGTCCTTTCGCACAACTCTGTAAGCAGGGTGATATTTCCGCCAATCAGGGTTTGCAGCCCGATTCCTATGTTCCCCAGGACCGAGCGGGAGCGGACAATAATCCCGCGTACCACGCCCAGATTGCGGGTAACAGCGTAGCCATTGAGCTCAAATGTGGTGGTCGTCATCGTATGGGAGATCATGTTTCTTGCGCCTTGCGCACATGGTACAGTCTTGCATCGGCTAGTACAATCCAAATTGCGGCAAGACGGGCTGGCTGTGGTAACATCCGCCGCCAGGCAGGGTTTTTACTGGCAGGGGGGCAGGAAAATGGCGCTAGTCTTACGTCCATTGAGCATCGGCGAGATACTGGACCGGACCTTCAGTCTTTATCGTGACCATTTCAAACTCTTTGTAGGAATTTTCATCTTTCCCCAGCTTGCTCTCTTTGGGGTAACTCTGGGAATGCAGGTCATTTTGCATTCCGTGAGTTCATCACCTTCAGCGGCCATGATTGCGGGCCTCGGCATATTACTTTACATACCTGTTTTTCTTGTCACCATAATGGTGACTTACGCCCTGGGCCAGGCAGCCACAGTTTACGCCGTCTCGCAGGTTTATCTGGAACGATCTACGACCATTAGCCAGACTTATTCATTCATCAAGAGTCGTTTCTGGAGCATTGTTGGGGTTGTGGTGTTGATATCTGTAGCCTCAAGTGTAAGCGCCGTTATCGGATTGCTCGCCCTCCTCGTGGGAGCAATCGTGTTGCCTATACTCATCGTCTTGTACAGCTCACTCGCGGTTCCGGTAACAGTTTTGGAAGGACGCGATCCCATCGAATCTATTAAACGGAGCTATTATCTTGTCAAAGACGATCTCGGACGAATCTTTCTCATCTGGGTGTTATTTTTTGCCATCCAAGTCGCTGCAGGCGCGCTTATCACCTTGCCAACTATCGTTTTTGCAGCCATCTTTCAGCAGCATGGACAGCCACCGCTTTGGTTGAGCGTTTTGAGCGATTTTGGAGAATTTATTGTCGGAATCATGGTAAGACCGCTCTTTACCATCGCGTTCTCTATCGCCTACTACGATGAGCGCGTGCGCAAGGAAGCCTTCGATATGCAGTTCATGATGGCGGCAATGGATCGTAACGCTATGGCTGCCGGTGTTGCGGTGGCAAATCCTCCGGTTCCTCCTTCGGTGTGAGTTCACGAAATGCCAAAAAACCCACGCAACGTTAGCTGGTATTTCGAGTGGGCCTGTTGGCTCATGATCCTTCTCTGTTGCAGCAGTATTCTTTATTCCCAGACCGGAGGTGAAGGTTCTTCTATTGATCTCAGCACCTATCGCGCGGAGCTTGATCGGTTAACGCAGGCGGCGGCTCGCCTGGGGGAACATCCGGAAGAAGGGCAGGCAGTGCGTGATTCGCTTCCGTCCAAGTGGGTCATCAGCGACGAGAAGGTGGGCTATGAAGTTTCTACGGCGCGTCTGGCCGACGACCTGGAACAATGGCAAAAAGATCCACAGGGAACGGTTCATCTGGAATCATTCAAGCGCCGTATCCGGCAATTGCAGGTGGAAGCCGATGCGTTTGCGGCTTCGGCTTCCCCGGCGAACGGTGCGCGGCAAAAGCTCGAGGAGATCCTGGCCCGCAAAGAATTCGGAAAGATCCATGGCCCCACCTGGCTGGACCGGCTTCTGGCAAGAATCGCGCGCTGGCTCGATCGTCTTCATGGGCCTTCGGTTGGCCGAGTCGGGTTTGCCCCTTGGATTGGCAAGGCCATCGTTTGGACCGTTATTGTTGCCGCCTGCCTGGCGCTGGCATTTGTCTTATGGAAATGGATCACGCGCACGCAGGAAAATCTGGAATTGAACCTCTCGGGAGGAGAGCAATTCCATAAACATTCACGCGAATGGGTGGCCGACGCATTGGCGTCGGCCCGCCGCGGAGACTACCGCAATGCCATTCGCTGCTCATACTGGGCCGCCGTCTTTCGTTTGGAAGAGCTGGGCCGCTGGACTCCGAATCGCACGCTGACCCCGCGGGAATACCTGCGTCTGTTGCCCGCAGATCACTTTCAGCGTCTGCCTCTTGCCAGCCTCACGCAATGTTTTGAGCTCACCTGGTACGGTTATGCCGTGGCCACAGCCCGTGATTTTGATCAAGTCACACAACAATTGGAGAAGCTTGGATGCCTGGCGCCCTCAGCCGCAGCGACACAAAAATCCTGATCGTTGCCGGTGCGGTACTTGTTCTGCTGGTGGCGGCAGCCGCTCTGTTTTCGCCGCCTGAAGAAGACATGACGCCGTTTCCCTCCAGCTATGCAACCGGCTCCAACGGTGGGAAGGCCGCCTACCTGTTGTTGCAGGAACTTGGATACTCAGTTGCGCGCTGGGAATCTTCCCTGGAGAAGCTGCCCGCGCCTGGCGAAACCGATACCGTGCTGGTTCTGGCGGAGCCGATTGAAAGTGTAACCTCTCGCGACCGCGAGGCTCTGGAATCATGGCTGCAACAGGGCGGCACCGTTCTTGCGACCGGCTACAGGGCCGACACTTTTCTTCCTGAACGCGCCGCCAGGCCCGAATATGAAATTGAATGGAAGAAATTCCAGGCTGGAATTCCGAGTAGCGTCAGCCATGGTATTCCACAGATCACCATGAAACCCGAAGGCTATTGGGATACAAAGAAAGCTGCCACCCCTGTCATTTTTGGTGACGAAGATCATGCCGTGGTGGTTTCCTATTCCTATGGAAAGGGCCGCGTAATTTGGTGGGCCGCTTCCACTCCGCTGACCAATGCTGGATTGAAAGAAGCTGGCAATATGGAATTGCTGTTGAACTCGGTAGGCGCATCGCAAAACAAAAGAATTCTCTGGGACGAATATTTTCACGGCGAGCGGCCGGGATTGTTATCGTATTTTGCAGCCACGCCGCTGGTCTGGGGATTGGCCCAATTAGGAATTGGCCTGGTGGCGATTTTCTTCACCTACGCGCGGCGCAGCGGTCCGGTAAGGCCGTTGATACCGGAGCCCCGCCTTTCTCCGCTCGAGTTTGTCGATAGCCTGGGCGGACTCTACCAGCGGGCGCATGCAGCATCTGCCGCGGTCGGTGTGGCCCACCAGCGCTTCCGTTATTTGCTGATCAAGCGGCTGGGTCTGGCTAGCAATCTGACCACGAAAGAACTCACTATCGCCGTACGCGAGCAGTTAGGGTGGAGAGAGCCCGGATTTGTCGAGACCATGTATCGTTGCGAGCGTGCAGCGCTTGATCCTGAGTTGAGCGAGCATGAAGCAGTGCAGTTGGTACAGGCATTACAGCAGTACACGCGAGTGTTGCGCCTTTCGCCGCGCACTCAAAAGGAGAAAACTGGATGGAAGCGGTCGGGAACGCAATCAGCAACATTGAATCAGTGAACAAGCTGGCGGCGCATGTTCGCACTGAACTGGGCAAAATCATCGTTGGCCAGGAAGCCACCATCGACCAGTTCGTGCTGGTTATCCTGTGCGGAGGCCACGGGTTGGTGGAAGGCGTTCCCGGATTGGCCAAAACCCTTGCCGTGAAGGCCCTGGCACGCCTACTGCAACTGGAATTCCAGCGTGTGCAGTGCACCGCCGACTTGATGCCGGCAGACGTTCTCGGCGCCAACATATTCAACATGGCGGCGGGCAGCTTCGCGCTGCATCGCGGCCCGGTATTCACAGATTTGCTGCTGGTTGACGAAATTAACCGCACGCCTCCACGCACTCAGGCCGCGTTGCTGGAATGCATGGAAGAGCGGCAGGTCACGATTGACGGCGCGCGCCACCCTCTTTCCGGTTTCTTTACCGTTTTCGCGACCCAGAACCCGGTGGAATTCGAGGGAACATATCCTCTTCCCGAAGCGCAACTCGACCGCTTTCTCATGAAGATTCTTGTCTCCTATCCCGCAGCCGAGCAAGAGGCCAAAATTCTGGAAAATTATCAGAATGGATTCGACGCCCGGGAATTGGAGAAAGTCGGTCTGGCGCCGGTTGATTCGAGGTTGCTCATCGCTGCTCGTACAGAGGTGGCACAGGTGAAAGTAGAACCGGCGCTCTTTCGTTACATTACGGCCCTGGTGCGGCGTACGCGCGAGTGGCCCTCGCTTAGTTTGGGAGCAAGTCCGCGCGCCGCTATCAGCCTGATGCTGGTGGCCAAGGCCATGGCTGCGATGGATGGACGAGGCTATCTCATCCCGGATGACGTGAAGTCGGTAGCGCCCCCGGTGCTGCGCCACCGCATCATGCTCAAGCCCGAGGCCGATCTGGAAGGCATAACCGCCGATCAGGTGATCCGTGATGTGATTGCAGCGGTTGAGGTGCCGAAATAGGACTGCGTAATCGGGTAATTTGGTAATTGTGTAATTTAGGCCATGTACATTTGTTTAATTACACAATTACCCGATTATCCAATTACACAATTGTTCTCGCTTACAAACTATGAGCATCAACCCTCAACTCGTGCCGGCAACCGTTTCTAATCGGGCATTTCCGGCAACCCGCTGGCCGGCGGCTTTCGGCGCGCGCTTTTACACGCTGCTCATCGTCGGCTTGGCATGGATTGGGCCAGGATGGATCGATCGCCGCTTTCTCTTCGGCATGGTGTTGTGGGACGCACTGGTGGTTGCCGCCTGGTTGTATGATCTACGCCAGATGCCGCGACCCGGCGCTCTATTCGTAAGCCGGGTATGGAGGGCGCCGGTGAGCCTCGACTGCGCTGGCACGGTGACCGTCAAAATCCTCAATCGCGGGCGCGTGGGAATCCGGGCCAGCGTGACCGACGATCTTCCGGTTCAACTGCGCCGGACTCCTGCTGAGATTGAAGTCAAAGCTGCGCCGGGAAAGGAAGGCGAAGCAAGTTACTACATCCATCCGCGCGAACGCGGAGATGCGCAACTGGCCGGCGTGTTTGTGCGCTATCAGACCGCATTGCATATTGCCGAGCGCTGGGCCACGGTGAAGCTCGACCAGACAGTGCGGGTCTATCCCAACCTGGAAGAAGCCAAGAAGCACACTATCTTTCTGCTGCGCAGCCGGCAGGTCGAGCAGGAGCGGCGTTTGCAACGGCGCCGCGGGCTGGGCCGCGAATTTGAAAGTCTGCGAGATTGGCGCGACGGCGACGAGCTGCGCGATATCTGCTGGACCGCCACGGCGCGCCGGGCCAAGCTTATCACCAAGATCCATCGTGTGGAGCGCAGCCAGTCTGTCTGGATCGTGGTTGATGCCGGCCGCCTGCTGCGTGCCCGCGTAGGCACACTCAGCAAACTTGATTATGCCGTGAATGCCGCCCTGACTCTGGCCCACGTGGCTATGTTCTCCGGCGACAAGGTTGGCCTGCTGGCCTACGGCCGCAAACCACAGCAGCACCTGAATGCCGCCCGGGGCTCCGGTCATATGCGTGACTTCATGGAGCGGCTGGCGATGGTGAAGGCAGAGGCGGTTGAAGCCGATCACTTTCGCGCCGCCCAGATGCTATTGCGTGACCAGAAGCGGCGCAGCCTGATCGTCTGGCTGACCGATCTGGCCGAAACTGCGATGACTCCCGAGGTCATTGATAGCGCGTACCAGATGATGCCCCGGCATGTTGTACTCTTTGCCGCGCTAGCCCAGCCTGAGCTTGGCGAACTGGCGGAAAGCGCGCCTCAAACCGTGGAAGATCTTTACCGCCATGTGGCTGCCCAAGAGATGGTCCAGCGCCGCGACCTTCTGCTTGCCCGCCTGCGCTCTCGTGGCGCTTTGGCCCTGGAACTTGCTCCGGGCAAGCTCTCCACCGAGCTGGTAAATCATTACCTGGATGTCAAAGAGCGCAGCCTGATTTGATCGTAACTCCTCAAACCAAGGCCTTTTCACTACGAAGACAGTCAATTTCTCCGTGCTTCTGTGTCTCTGTGGTGAAAAGCAGCTCCTCAAGATGAAGTACGCAATCGTTTTCGTTTTACTTCTTTTTCTCAGCGGCCAGTAGAGCTGCCTTTCTTTTTACACCCCAGCGGTATCCAGCCAGGCTGCCATTTTTCTGCACAACCCGGTGGCAGGGCACAACCAACGAAACCGGATTGGTTGCGCACGCCCTGGCCACGGCCCGGATTGCCCGCTTGTTGCCCACATTGGCTGCGATCTGGCTGTAGCTGCGAGTCTCTCCATAAGGGATTTGCCGCAGTGCCTCCCACACACGGCCCTGGAAGGCTGTGGCCTGCACGTCGAGAGGGAAGTCGAGGCGCACTTCGCTGCCTTGCAAATAGGCGGCAATTTTGGATGTCGCCCGCGACAATCCCTCATGGTCGCGCGAGATGCTGGCGTCGCTGAATTGATTTCGCAGCTCCCTTTCCAGAGCCTCTTCGCCTTCCCCGAATTGAATACTGCATACTCCTTTATCGGTCAGCGCAACCAATAGCTTGCCTAACTGCGTATTCATGATCGCGAAGCGAATGACCGCCCCTTCTCCCTTGCGCTGATAGGTCGAGGGCGTCATTCCCAGGCGAAGCTGCGCCTTCTCGTATAAGCGGCTGCTGGAGCCGTAGCCGGCTTCGTAGATGGCGTCTGTAACCCTCGAGCCGCGCATCAGTGCGGACTTGAATTCTCCCGTTCTGCGAGCCTGCTGGTACTGCTGTGGAGTGACGCCGAGAATGCGTTTGAAAAGCCGTTGCAGGTAAAAAGGGCTCAGCCCAACTTTGTTGCCGATGACAGAGAGCGTCAGGGTCACGTCAACATTTTCATCAATCAGCCGGCAGGCAGCTTCAATCTTACTGGTTTGAGGATGAGATTCGTTTGGCCGGCAGCGCTTGCAGGCGCGATATCCGGCGCGCTCAGCCTCGACCGGAGTTGAGAAGAACTCCACCACCTTGCGTTTCGGCCTGCGGCTGGGGCAGGTAGGACGGCAAAAAATTCCAGTCGAGCGCACCGCGTAAACGAATTTGCCATCAGCATTACTATCGCGCGCCAGCACCAGTTGCCACTGTTTTTCAGGGTTCATAACTTCACCTCATGCTCCACAATACCGGCTGCGATAACAGGCTACTATCCGATCCTTGCCCTCAAAATCATAAAGTATCTGTCGCTTCGGAACGCTTGGCGCCCGCCAATCAAGAGCATATACAAACCCCGTGACTTTAAAGCGATGCTGCGAGATGATGGAGCGAAGTTGACCTTGAATTCCAACCAGGAAATATAGATGACTGAACTTCCGCCCCCGACGCAAGACGAACGATCGATGGGAATGCTGGTGCATATTCTGGCAATCTTTTCCGGCATTTTTGCCCCGATTATTATTTACGCAATCAAGCGCGATTCCAAGTTCGTCTCCTTTCATGCGCTACAGTCTTTGTTCTGGCATTTGCTCTATGGGGCCGGGGTGGCCATGCTTGTGGTGCTGTTTTTCTTCATCGTGATTTCACAAGCGGTGTTTTCGGTCGCTGCGAGGCATGGCCCGCCCTCGCCGATGATCTTCATGGCGTTTCCAATGTTATGGCTCTCGTTGATCATCGCCTGGCTGGTTAATGTTGTACTGGGAGTAGCCTTCGCCGTGAAAACCAACGCCGGCGAATGGGTAAGCTACCCACTGGTAGGTCAATGGGCGCGAAGCCTGGTGGGAATCTAACTCGGCATTGGAAATTTGGCAGCGTTACAGTTTGAATATCCATTCACGAGAGTGTCGACACAACAGCCAGCGAGACACAGGCCGCTACTTTGAAAAACAGGACCCACCCCAGAGATTTTTTGCTCCAAAGCGGGTCCTTTCTCCACGGGCTTGCCTAACGGCGGGGACGTTCCGCTGTACGCGCCGGCAGTCGGCCTGCTGTGAAGGCGCCGGCGTGTCGAGGGTCGATTCAGCGGATAACCGGCGCTGGAGGGCGCAGGTTTGTGCCGTACGGCCAGCCCACATCGTTATTGATGTTCACGATCGTCAGATGATCAACGACCGTGCAGAGTCATCAGATTAGTGAATCTAGACCGTGGGCCGTTTCAGTCACAAGAGTGGAAGCGCGGGTCGGAATCGAACTTGAGCCGTAAGCAGGCGTGAGCGAAGTGGGAGCCTGCTGGCGAAATCCCGAGCGTTAGCGAGGGACCTCTCATAATG